>Ga0316204_10000244_pt1:0-192500 | contig 224869 bp, 173 predicted proteins | sample 6monrhotite_MG_2_FD_205661 | JGI IMG/M metagenome (GOLD analysis project Ga0316204, IMG submission 205661) | Microbial mat bacterial communities from mineral coupon in-situ incubated in ocean water Damariscotta River, Maine, United States -... | ecosystem: Environmental > Aquatic >... | reverse complement strand
CAATGAATTTTAACTATTATTTGTACTCCTCATAATCAATATGTCTATCTTATTTAAGATTTACGGTGACTATAGCGGTGGGGATCACCTCTTCCCATTCCGAACAGAGAAGTTAAGCCCACCAGCGCAGATGGTACTGCTGTAACAGGCGGGAGAGTATGTCGTTGCCGATTTTTAGCCCTGATTCCTTACGGAGTCAGGGCTTTTTTTGTAAGTTTGGTTTCATTCTTGCATGCCCTGACTTCAATGCGGAGATTTTACCTTTTTAACTCACTTTTGGTCACGATTATTCTGTTTCTCCATACTCGTGGGGACGCACAAGATTCATTAATTCAGGAGTTTTCTGGATTGCCCTCGGATCTTTTTTACTATTCTTCTGAGTCTGATTTTCAAAGTGAAAGTCAAGGGATTGATACTACCTTGGACAAGCTCCATTACTCGTATCTCCAATCAATTCATAATTACTATGCTCGAACCCACCTGGGTGGTGCTTTGAACTCCATGGTTTTCCAGGGACCGCAGTTTGGTTTTCTTTCTGGATTAAATGGGTACCAATCGTATTTGTTGGATCGCGGCCAATTGAAATATTACAATGTTGCGAGGCCTTATACCCAAATTTCTTATGTGCTGGGTTCTAAGAGTGAGCAACTCCTGTCGATATTACATTCACAAAATATTACTAAAGACTGGAATGCATCTCTGTCTTACAATCGTTTGAGTGCTGAAGGTTTCTATTTTGGACAGAATGCCAAGCATTCTAACTTCAGTTTCACCAGCAATTATATATCGAGGGAGAATAAGGTTGGGGTGATAGCTGGAGTGGTAATATCAGATTCTGATATAAATGAAAATGGAGGACTGGATTCGGCTGTTAATTTTGGGGCTGATCTGGAAATATTCCGAAGGGAGGCCATAGGAGTAAAATTATCTACTGCTGCTCAGAAGCTTGACAAGAAGGAATTTTTCATGAAGGGCTTTCTGAACTTTGGGGAGTTAGATCACCCTGATACTAATGATACCAGTTCGCCAGAGCCTTCTTTTCAATTGTCTTACGCCACTCAATTTCGGGATATAGGATTTCATTTTAAAGATGAAGGCCCAGATTCAGCTTTGTATGACGACTATTTTATTGATTCAAACATTTCTTTTCTAGAGGATAAGCAACGGTATGATTGGTTGACTAATGAGCTTGGTTTTACCAAGTTTATGAAGGTTGGAACTGACAGTTCTTTAGGGCGAGCGTCTGCAACAGCTGGGGTGAAACATGATTACATAGAATTGGACCAAAATGGAACCCGGGAAATTTACAGAAACCTCGAGGTAAATGGAGCTGTGTCCAGAACTACTATGTCGGGTAGTGTGTTGAAATTGAATGCTCGGTATGTCTTAGATGGATTTAATGAAGGCGATTTTCTTTTAAATGGTCATGGAGTATTACCAATTTCAATGGATAGTACTTTGTCTGGTAGTGGATTGAGTTTAGGGCTATTGGGAGGTTTGTCTAGACAAACACCAAATTTGTTACAGAGTGTTTTTAATACTGAGTACGTCTCGTGGAACAATGGTTTCAAGAAGCTTAATAGGACTTTTGTTGAACCTTATTTGTTCTGGAGGAAATGGAATTTTCGTGTTGGAGCGCAGGCCAATCTTTTACAAAATTTTGTTTATTTCGGCACAGCTGCGGTACCTGAGCAAAATGAGGACGAAATTTTTGTCGGGCGGGTCTACTTGCGTAAGTGTTTTAACGCTGGTATTTTCTTCTGGAAGACAGAATTAATTTATCAAACTACTTCTAATGAGGATATTGTACGAATTCCTGAATTGATAAGTAATAATTCTCTCTATATGGAAACTCCTATGTTTCACAAGGCACTATTGGCTAGACTTGGTTTTGATGTCTATTACAATACGGCATATAAAGCGGATGCGTACATGCCATTGTCAAGAGAGTTTTATCTGCAAAATGAAACCGAAATTGGGAATTACCCCTACATTGATTTTTATGCGGTTCTAAAAATAAAGTCGGCCCGAATATTCTTTAAGGTGGAGCATATAAACTCCGATCTCATGGGATCTGATTATTTCACTGTGCAGGACTATCCAATGGCGCCCCGAACTATCAAATTGGGTATAAACTGGGCTTTCTTGAATTAGATGCTTGCTGATCCTGGCAATTGCATAGGATAAGGATGCCGTTTTGAAAGCTCCATGTCGAGCTACGAATTTCTCTAATGATGTAAACGGTTGTTGTAGGTCAAGTTACCGAAAGGTGCTGATTTTCAATCAGGTCTTCTGTTTCTTTTTGCGAGCTGCCGGAAACAAGACATTGTTGAGGATAAGCCGATATCCCGGAGAGTTGGGATAAAGGTTTAAGTCTGTCGGAGGATCACCTACATAATGCTGGTAATCTTCGGGGTCGTGCCCACCGTAAAACGTCCATTGCCCTTTGCCATATTCCCCATGGATATAACGGGCAGTATTGAGCGCTTTGTGTTCTCCTAAAACAAGAACTTCAGATTTAATGTATTTCTTGTGGTAGGTGGTTGTTTGCCCCATGAAACCCTTGATAATCTGCTCATGGCTTTGGCACAACATGGTGGGTACAGGGTCCCATTTGGCTGAAAATTCAAACAATGTAAATAGATCTCGTTCTTGCGGTACTCTGTTATGAATCATGGTGCCGTCAATGGTCGAATATTCATACTGCATCGGATTGCGCTCCAAGACAAAATTTTCAAAAGCGAATGTCTTTCCAAAGTCAATTTGTTGTTGGGCTTGCGGAGTAACACCGTCTCCGTCAAACATGCTTTCACAAATGTCTATCCCTTCCGCGGCCAGCGCTATGTCGTAGGAGTCAGTTCCAGAGCACATTGAAAACATAAATCCTCCACCGGCTGTGTATTCTTTAATTTTCATGGCAACGCCCAGCTTCAATTCCGAAACCTTGCTGAAGCCTAATCTTTCGGCCGTTGCTTCAGATTCCCGGACCTGTTGTTTGTACCAGGTAGCGTTTCGAAACGAGCCATAGAACTTCCCATATTGACCAGTGAAATCTTCGTGGTGCAGGTGTAACCAGTCATACAGTGGTAACTTCCCTTGAATAATTTCATCATCATAAATCACCTCGTAGGGTATTTCGGCATAGGTTAGCACTAACGTTACTGCATCATCCCAGGGCTGTTTGCTTTTGGGAGAGTATACGGCAATTTTTGGCACCTTTTCCAATTTTACCGCATCCATATTTACTTCTGGATTCGATATTTCTTCCAGAATGGCTGTGGATTGTGCATTGGCGATTATTTCGTACGACACTCCCCTGATAATACACTCCGTTTCAATTTCCTTGACGTGTGGAATCATAAAACTGCCACCACGATAGTTCAATAGCCATTGAACATCTAGCTCGCGTTGCAAAACCCAATAAGCAATGCCGTAAGCCTTTAAGTGATTTTTTTGATTGTTGTCCATCGGGATAAGCAGGTACGAAGCCATGCTCGATTGATGAACAAGTAGTCCTATGAAAAGGAGGAGTAAGGGTAATCTTAGTTGTTTAGAAAGGAGGTTCTTCATCTTCTATGTCGTCCATCTTTGAGCTCCGAATCACTTGGTTTGGATTGACATCTCCAAACTCATCTGAAGTAGGTAATCCACCTAATTCGAAGAATTCGTCTGTTTCCAGGTTTGTAAATTTAGCCAAATGCGGAATAAACTTCACTTTTACATTTTCCAGTGCTCCGTTTCTGTGCTTGGCAACGATAAGTTCTCCTACACCGTTGGTTGGATTACCTTCTTCATCTTCCGTCAAGCCGTAGTATTCAGGTCGGTAAATAAACATGACCATATCCGCATCTTGCTCAATCGCACCAGATTCACGAAGATCTGATAGCATAGGACGTTTGTCACCGCCTCTGGTCTCTACCGCACGGCTCAACTGAGAAAGTGCAATAATTGGAATGTTTAGTTCTTTCGCAATGCTCTTGATAGAACGTGAGATGGTGCTAATTTCTTGTTCACGGTTGCCTTTTCCTTCCCCGCCTGCACTCATCAACTGTAAATAGTCAATGACGATAAGCTGCACATCGTGTTGCGCTTTTAGCCTACGGGCTTTTGCCCGCAGTTCAAAAACAGATAATCCAGGTGTGTCGTCAATAAAAATGGGTGCTTCTGACAGTTTCCCGATTTTTGCATTGAGTTGCTCCCATTCATGGTTCTCCAAATTACCTTTCTTCAACTTTTCAGCGGCCAATTCTGTTTCACTGGCAATGAGCCGATTCACCAGTTGGAGGGAAGACATTTCCAAGGAGAATACTGCTACCGCATGTCCAAAGTCTACAGCGGTATTTCGAGCCAACGACAGAATAAAGGCCGTTTTACCCATACCTGGACGGGCTGCAAGCACAATCATATCTGAACGTTGAAATCCAGATGTAACTCTATCGAGTTCGGTGAAACCTGTGGGAATTCCACTCACACCATCTTCTTGCTGGCTGATGGTTTCTATTTGTTTGATCGCCTGGTGGAGCAGCGTGCTCATTTTATCGTAATTCTTACGAATGTTTCCTTCGGCAACAGAGAAGAGATCTCTCTCTGCACTGTCCAACAAATCAAAGACATCAGTGGTCTCGTCAAATGCTTTTTTAATGGTCTCTGTTGATATCCTAATCAACTCTCTCAAAATGTGTTTTTGGGAGATGATTCGGGCATGAAATTCAATGTTAGCAGAGGAGGCAATTCGGTTCGTTAATTGCGAAATATAAAAGGGTCCGCCTACAAAGTCAAGTTCTCCGGTATTCTTAAGCTCTTGAGTTACCGTAAGGATATCAATTGGTTCAGACCGCTGGAAAAGAACCTGAATGGCCGCATAAATTTTTTGGTGGTCTTCCTTGTAGAAACTATTGGGGCTGAGGATGTCAATGACATCGTTAACCGCTTCTTTTTCAAGCATTAAGGCTCCAAGTACCGCTTCTTCCAACTCGACTGCCTGGGGTTGCATTTTTCCTGCTTCCAAGACGTTTTGCGAAGGCGATTTGCGCACTCTTTGAAGTACGGTGTCAGAAATACGAGTTGGTCCACTTTCCATGGGGCAAAGATAGAGAATAGGCTTCCTTTGGTTGCTTAAAAAACAGGTATTAAAATCCACAAATGGATTTTAATGTTGTGTGTGGATGGAGCGAAAAGCCTATGCATAAAGTACGAATTTTATCAACAAGTTATCAATAGTTAATTAACAACTTATGCACAGTTCGTTTCGTGCAAAAACAAACTTCTATTGGTTAAACTTGAAATTCGTAAATTCATTGTCATTAATTTTGATTGTGTTTAGAATTCAACCCGCCTTTTTATTGCTGCTTGTTTTTATTGGAATGGCAGCTTGCAAAAAATCGAAAGATGAAGAACCTCCTTCTATTTCATTGACTGCACCACGAAATTTTTCTCAATATCAGTATGGCCAGGAAATACCGGTCGAAGGAACTATCAAAGATGACCGGCAACTTGAGTCGGTGAGTATTCGGATGGTCGATGAGAACCTAACTCCGGTACTGCCGAGTAAAAGTTTTTCGCCTGATGGAGAATCATTTACACTGAACACAACCTATTCGTTGGATGATGTGCAAATGCCCAGTGGGAAGTACTACCTGCGGGTCAGTGGAACGGATGGAGAAAATGAGACCAAAGAGTTTGTTGAGCTTTCGTTTGTGGCGATTCCTAAGGAAAGAACAGGGATTATGTTGGTGACAACTCCCACCGCGAATCAGGTGGAATTGGTTCGGGTCGGCAATGATTTGGCTGTAGTTCCATTTAAAACCATCAGTGGAGATTATTCCGGTTCCAGCACCAGTTCGTCTCATCAATATATCAATGTATTGGGCCGCTACACTGGTGACCTGACCTCGTTGAGTTTGGTTGATGCTTCCACACGTTGGACGGTTCCGGTAATATCAAATACTCAAGTGCCCTATTTTGAAAATTTGGATCTGAATGGGGAGTTGAACTACGTGAGCCGTCATGATGGAGAGATTCTTGGTTATGATGCTGAAGGTGGGATTCAATTTTCAGCGCTGGTGGATGCGTTTCACTATCCGGAGAAGGTTTTTGTACACAACAACCTTGTTTTTGCCCAATTGCAAAAGCTGATAGGTTCGGGTAAATTCATTGCGAGTTATTTTCAAACGGGTGTTGAGAAAAAGCGGCTGGAAATCAATTTTGATATTGCTGGTTTTGGTGGGCTTTCAGAGGATGAGTTGTTGCTTTTTGCAAATGATAACGGGCAGGGACGCATTCTTGTTTTTCCAATTGAGGGCACCACTTTGTGGGAGCCAGGGAGTGTGCCAACAGGAAGCTTTAGGAAGGTTATTCCATTAAATGCAGAAGAGTACCTGGTAGCACTTGATGGTACGATTTACCGCTATAATTACGCGAACAATCAAACTTTTGAAGCGTTGGTAGGAACTGCCGTCATCACTGACTTTGCTTATGATGATGCGCTCCAACAGTTGGTTGTAGCGACTGGTAATCAGTTAGAAATCTATGCTTACCCTTCAGGAGCATTGATTGGACAGTACAGCCATTCTCAAAACATCGAAGCTGTACATGTTCTATACAATCGTTGAATTAGGCTTCAACAACTACTCCCATTGATGTGAACTTTTTTATGCGCGTTTCGATGCGTTTTTCGGGATCGATCTTGTTCAGACGTTCCAAATGCTTCAAAACTTCAGCTTTTACAATGTTGAACATTTCCAAGGGGTTGGAGTGAGCTCCACCAACTGGTTCTTTGATGATGCCATCAATTAATTTATTGGCAAACATGTCAGGTGCGGTCAATTTGAGCGCGTTGGCTGCTGTTTCTTTGTTGTCCCAGTTGCGCCATAAAATAGACGAGCAGGATTCGGGAGAAATGACGGAATACCAAGTGTTTTCGAGCATGAGCACTTTGTCCCCAATGCCGATGCCTAAGGCACCACCAGAAGCTCCTTCGCCAATTACGATACAGATAACCGGTACGGTCAATTGCATCATTTCAAACAAGTTTCTTGCGATGGCTTCTCCCTGACCTCTTTCCTCCGCTTCTAAACCTGGATAGGCGCCTGGAGTATCAATGAAGGTAACAATGGGTTTGTTGAATTTCTCTGCCAGTTTCATCAGACGAAGGGCCTTGCGGTAGCCTTCAGGGTTGGGCATTCCAAAGTTGCGGAATTGGCGCATTTTGGTATTGATGCCCTTTTGCTGGCCAATGAACATAACAGATTGACCATCGACCAAGCCAAATCCGCCTACCATCGCCTTGTCATCACCAACATTTCTGTCACCATGCAGCTCGATGAATTCACTGCCGGTTAATGCTTCGATGTAGCTTAAAACATAAGGACGATCGGGATGTCGGGAAACCTGAACTTTTTGCCAGGGTGTTAGGTTGGCGTAGATTTCTTTTTGAGCCGCTTTAATTTTTCGTTCCAGTTCCCGCACAGGACCTTTCACGTTTACTTTGCTCTTTTCCTCTAATTGGCGCGCCTTTTCCAGTTGTTCGTACAACTCTCCAATAGGCTTTTCAAATTCAAGATAAGTTGGCATATTTGCTCTAATTTAAGGGGGGAAAGGTACAAAATTATGAAAGAGTGGTGTGCTTTCCTCCAATCTTCCTAAGAGAATTCTTTTCAGTCTTTCTTACCTTTGTTTTTTTGAATATTATGGTAGTCTATCCTAACGCTAAAATTAACCTTGGCCTCCACATCGTGGCCAAAAGGCCTGACGGTTTTCACGACCTGGAGAGCGTTTTTTATCCTGTTGCCTGGTGTGATATTTTAGAATTGTTGCCACAAGAAGGAGGAACAACTCAATTTTCATCCTCAGGAATTTCGATTCCTGGTGAGGGCAATTTGGTTACCAATGCCTATTCTATTTTGGCCGCAGATTTTGCGTTGCCGCCAGTGCACTTTCATTTACACAAGCAAATTCCGATAGGTGCTGGAATGGGTGGAGGTTCTGCTGATGCTGCTTTTTGCTTACGGGCACTCAATGAGCACTTTAAGTTGGGATTGACCACTGAACAATTGGAAGCGTATGCAGGAAAATTAGGCAGTGATTGTCCGTTTTTTATTGACAATCAACCGGCTTTTGTTTCTGGTACCGGGGATGTGCTGGAACCCATAGAATTGGATTTGTCGGGTAAATACATTGCCATGATCCATCCCGGAATTCACATTTCGACTCCGGAAGCCTACCAGTCCATTTCTCCCCGACCGGCCAGTTTTGATTTGAGAACGCTGGGGACTTTGCCATTAGAAGAATGGACAAACCATGTCGTTAATGATTTTGAGGCGCCTTTGTTTGTGGCCTATCCGGAACTGGAATTTGTTAAAAATCAGCTGTATGCAGCAGGAGCCTTCTATGCCTCCATGTCTGGAAGCGGATCGACCATTTATGGTTTGTTTGACAAGCAACCTGTTTTAAATAATGTTGCTGCTACTTATTCAACCTTTATTGGTCAACTCTAGGAAAGAGCTTATTTAGGCGCTCTTCGGAACAGGTAGATCGCAACAATGCCAAAGATGATATTCGGTATCCACACCGCAAAAAATGGATTAAATCCAGCATTAGTTGCGTATACCTGGGTCACTTTCATGGCCAAAATATAGGATACAGCAACGAGCATCCCCAGGGCAATGTGTGCCCCGATTCCTCCCCGGACCTTGCGACTGGCCATCGACACACCAATTAACGTTAGTATGTAAGTGGCAAAGGGCAAAGACGTGCGAGAATATTGTTCGATTAGATAGAAGGGGATGCTGGACGAACCTTTCAAACTCTCTTCCTCGATGTAAGTATTGAGTTCCTGGTAGTTCATCATTTGCACATTGCTTTTCCGTTGCCGGAACTCTTCTGGCTGAAAAGCGAAGGCTGAGTCCAGTTTTTTTCCGGTGGTAATTGTTTCTTCGTCTCCGTCAATTTCGCGAATGAAATAGTTTTCAGCAATCCAGGTTTTGCTAGTGGTGTCCCACCTTACCAGGTCAGAAAGCAACTTGTAGGTCATTACATTGCCGTCCCATTTTTCGATGGAAAACTTGTAGCCAATGTCCTTCGAAGCATTGTATTTATCAAAGTAAATCATCACCCCCGGACTGATTTGCTTGTGGATGTTTTTGTGCCGGTTTTTATAAGGATTTTTCAGGTAGGTGCTTTCAAATTCGAGCCGTTCCTTGTTTGCTTGAGGTAGGCCCCAATTGTTGAGGTAAAAAGAAAGCGATGCCAAAACTGTGGCAGCAATAAAATAGGGGAAGAGCATTCTACGAAAACTGATGCCACTGCTGAGAATGGCAACAATCTCAGTTTTAGCTGCCATTTGCGAAGTGAAGAAAATGACTGAAATGAAGATGAGAAGCGGGCTAAAAAGGTTGCCGTAGTAAATAATGAAGTTTACGTAGTGGCTGAAGATGATCTCGTATAGCGGTGCTCCACGCTTTAGAAAGTCATCAATGTTTTCCGACACATCAAAAACCATGGCGATGAGCATGATAACCGCCAAAATGAAGAAGAAGGTGAACAGGAATTTTTTGATGATGTATCTATCGAGTATTCTCATTACTTGCTAAAGTCGGGTTGCTAACTTTTTAACCATTTCATTTTTCCAGGAGGCGAACGTTCCGTTGACAATTCGTTCTCGCGCTTCCTCGATGAGGCTAACATAAAACCCAAGGTTATGAATGGTGCAAATTTGAGCCGCCAGCATTTCTTTGGATACGACTAAATGCCGCACATAAGCCTTGGAATATTGGCTGTCTGCAAATGTAGTGCCATCCGGGTCAAGTGGCGAATAATCGTCTTTCCATTTGTTGTTGCGCATGTTAATGATCCCGTTTCGGGTAAACAATTGTCCGTTGCGTGCATTGCGGGTTGGCATCACGCAATCAAACATGTCTACGCCCAGGGCAATGCACTCTAGCAAGTTGGCTGGAGTACCGACACCCATGAGGTAACGCGGTTTTTCGGTAGGTAGGATGTCGCATACCACTTCCGTCATTGCGTAAAGGTCTTCTGCCGGTTCTCCTACCGACAATCCACCGATGGCATTTCCTTCGCGATTTTGAGCCGCAATAAATTCGGCAGACTGTTGCCGCAGGTCTTTGTAAACACTCCCTTGAACAATAGGGAAAAGCGTTTGTGAGTAACCGTATTTCCCTTCGGTCGAATCAAATTGTTTGCAGCACCGACCCAACCAATCGTGGGTGAGCTTGAGTGATTTGCGGGCATATTCGTAGTCACAGGGAAATGGGGTGCACTCGTCAAAAGCCATGATGATGTCCGCTCCGATGGTGCGCTGAATGTCGATGGCGCTTTCAGGGGTGAAATAATGTGTCGATCCATCAATGTGCGAACGAAACTTTACACCATCCTGGGTGATTTTACGGTTGTTGGCCAGTGAATACACCTGGTAACCACCGCTGTCAGTTAGCAGGGGACGATCCCAACCGTTGAATTTGTGCAGGCCACCGGCACGCTCAATGATGTCCAGTCCTGGGCGGAGGTAAAGATGGTAGGTGTTGCCCAAAATAATCTGGGCGTTGATTTCCTCTTTCAGTTCCCGTTGGTGCACTGCCTTAACGGTGGCAGCCGTACCCACGGGCATGAAGACCGGAGTTTTGATGGTTCCATGATCGGTGGTGACGGTTCCAGCGCGGGCTTTGCTCCCAGGGTCTGTTTTTTCTAAATCAAATTTCATACGGCTCAATTGGTGCGCAAAGATAGGAGAATGTGCTGATCATGAATGCATTGCCCGTGGCAGAAATGTGATTGCGGGAGCTTAGAAATCACTGATCAGAGGAACGCGTAAAATTTGCCTTTTTCCGGCCAAGGAATAACGGTCAATTATAGGGAGTGGGTTTTCGAAATACCTAAATTTGCGGCCATGTCAATTGCCGAAGTTTTATTTACCGGTTTTGCGGTTTGTGCTTTCCTTCAACTGGCCTTTTATCTGGCGATATTTTTGAGGCTTGCCCTGTTAAAGCAGAGTGAGAAAACGGTTGCTCAACTGCCAATTTCGGTTATTATTTGTGCGCGCAACGAGTCTCGGAACCTGCTGGACAATTTGCCCTTGATTTTTGAGCAAAAGTATCCCGAATTTCAGGTGATTGTGGTGGACGACTGTTCGTTGGATGATACCCAGGATGTGCTTCGGGCCTTTTCTTTAAAACACGACAACCTGCATGTGGTGACCATGCAGGAGACCAACATGTTTTCTGGAGGTAAAAAGTTTGCAATGACGCTGGGCATCAAAGGCGCCAAGTATGATCATTTGTTGTTTACTGATGCCGATTGTCAACCACAAAATCAGGATTGGATTTCGGAGATGGCCGCTGGTTTTTCAGAAGGAAAGCAGGTGGTGTTGGGGTATGGAGGATATGAAAAACAGCCAGGGTTGCTCAATCGGGTGATTCGGTTTGATGCATATTTCATTGCTTTGCAGTACTTGTCATTTGCACTAGCTGGCTTCCCTTACATGGGAGTTGGCCGGAATCTGGCTTACCAAAAGGAGCTCTTTTTTAACAACAAAGGGTTTTCAAAACACCAGCATGTTGCGTCAGGTGACGATGACTTATTTATGAATGAGGTGTTGACTGCTTCCAATTTTTCCATTGTGGTGAAGGAGGGGGAAACGCGTTCAACGCCCAAAGGGAGTCTGAAAGATTGGACGGCTCAAAAAAGGCGTCACCTCACCACGGCAACACATTATAAGCTTAAACACAAATTGCTCTTGGGCACCTTAGCTTTTAGTCACCTGTTTTTTTACATCGGATTTTTTGGGCTTTTGACCATGGGGTATCAGATTAATTTGATATTAACCGTATTTTTGTCGAGATTGCTGATTCAGCTTTTCGTGTTCTACCGGTCGATGAAGTTGCTCGGAGAGCAGGATTTGTTGGTTTGGTCCCCGGTTTTGGAGCTCGTATTGACGGTTTATTACCCATTTCTTGGATTGATGAACCTCCTATTTAAGCAAACAGGATGGAAGAGGTAAGCGTTAATTTATCGGAGAAAGCCAGAAAGGATTATGCCTTGGTTCAAAAGGCAATTCAGGATGGCGATCAAAGGGCATATGCTCAATTGATGGAGCGTTACCGGGAGTCAATCTACTTCATGCTCCTGAAAATGGTCAACAACAAGGATGACGCGGACGATTTGACCATCGAAGCCTTTGGCAAAGCCTTTAAACGTTTGCATCAATACACCCCCAACTACGCATTTAGTACCTGGTTGTTTAAGATTGCGACCAACAACTGCATCGATTTCATTCGAAAGAAAAAGAAAAACGTTTTTTCTATCGATAACAAATTGGAAGATGATGATGGCAGCGAGATGGGCATGGATCTAAAATCCGAAGCACTGACTCCTGAACAAACACTCATCAAAGACCAACGGATAATGCGCATGCGTGAGGTGGTGACCCAACTCAAACCTCGTTACCGCACACTTATTGAACTGCGTTATTTCAAGGAGTATTCCTACGATGAAATAGCCCAGGAATTGGACATTCCTCTTGGGACGGTCAAAGCTCAATTGTTTCGGGCGCGTGATTTCCTGTTTCAGATTTTGCGCAATACGCGCGACACGATTTAAGTGGTCACTATGCCTTTAGAGCACCCGGATTTTTCTCTCATCGAAAAGTATTTTCCGAAGTTAACAGCCGAACAAAAGGTGCAATTCCAAAAATTGGAAACTGCCTACAAGGACTGGAACCTCAAAGTCAACGTTGTTTCACGCAAGGATGTTGATCTCCTCTACGAACGACATGTTTTGCATTCGTTGGGCATAGCCAAAGTCATTCGGTTCAAGCCTGGCACCCATGTGCTGGATGTTGGTACCGGAGGCGGGTTTCCCGGAATCCCATTGGCCATTCTTTTTCCCAAGAGTCGATTTCACCTGGTGGATTCCATCGGCAAGAAAATCAAGGTAGTCGAGAGCGTGATCGAAACATTGGAGTTGACCAATGTCAAGGCCATGTGGACGCGGGTGGAAGAACTCAAAGGAACCTACGATTTTGCTGTCAGCCGCGCAGTAGCCCCATTGCCAACACTGTGGGATTGGGTCGGGGCAAAAATTCGCCCCAACGGATTTAACGATCTCCCCAACGGGATGCTTTGCCTGAAAGGTGGTGATTTGACTGAGGAAAGAAAAGGCCTCAGAAAGTCAATTTTCGAATACCCGATAAGCGACTATTTTGAAGAGCCATTTTTCGAAACCAAGAAGGTTGTTTCGGTGAAGCGGTAACCCCTATTTTGCAATTCCGTCAATGGAATCATATGTGGGCTTCACCACCACCTGGCCCACTGCGTTGATGTAGCCGTATTTTCCATTTTGCTCAATCACTGCCAAGTCTTTTAGGTGTGCACCAAAATCGCCAATGCTGGTATATTTTACCGGAACCACTTCGAAACCAGTCACATCAATGAAGCCCATTTGAGAGCCTTTGTACACCTTGGCCCAGCCCTCTTTGAATTTATTGAAAGGTTCGACATTATCGTATTTGGGTTTGACCATTTCAAAACCCAGCGCATTGATGAAACCGATGCGGCCATCCTTTTTGACCAATGCCCAGTTTTTATGGTAAACGTCAAATTTTTCTATCTCGTGGTAGGTCGGCTTGAGTACCCGCATACCCATGTGATTGATGAAGCCTAGTTTGCCTTGATGCTCTACCAACGCCCATTCTTTACGGTATTCTCCAAAAAGCCCAATTCTGTCGTAGGCCGGCTTCACCACTTCAAATCCAGTGGAATCCATAAAGCCAATTTTACCATGCTTCTCAATCTTCGTCCAGCCACGACTGTTCTTGCTTTGTGCCATGGAGGCAATCACTACAAAGGTGAAAAGCACGGTAAACAAGAATTTGAAATTCATAGTTGCCTGGATTTTGGTGAAACAAGTAAAACAAAACGAGAGATCACAAATGGAGGAACTAACTGCCCGCTTCCTTTTCTATAAACTGCTTAAAATGATTCATTATTGCTTGACTTCGTTTCTTTAACGAAGGGCGCATAAAGATAGAAAGGAAACTTTGAAAACCGGAGAAAGTGAAGTCCATTTCCATCACCCATATCGTTTCAAATTCAGCAACAGCAATGAACTTGCTGGAAACAGTATAATCTATGCCAGGAGTGGAATAATGAGCGATAAATTCTTCGGGAAGGCGGTTGGCAAGTATTTTCTCTTCAATGGTCAATGCCTTAGAACCATTTTCATAATGAAGCAGGTAGCGCGCCCCGTCCTGACCTGGGAGGCCGCTCAGGTGGCGAATGTTGGTCAGGCCTCTTTCCCGGCAGAGCCGGAAATCGTGACATTCAAAATGAGTGACTACTTTGTTGATTGAACGCTTGATGTGGATTTCGACAATGAATTTCATTGGGTTGTCGAATTATGACGTTTGTGTCATAAAGGTACCCATTTTTGACAACCTTCAAATAATATTTTTTGGTTTTGGTTAGGTTGGGTCGAACTGGAGTGTGCTGAGGCTTTTGTACAATCCATTTTCGAGCGCCAGGAGCTCTTCGTGGGTTCCGCTTTCGCGTATTGTTCCATCTTCCAATACGAGGATTCGGTTGGCTTTTCGGATGGTGGCCAATCGGTGTGCGATGACCACAGAGGTGCGTCCGACCATCAATTTGTCGAGTGCTTCCTGTACCAATTTCTCTGATTCGGAGTCGAGAGAGGAAGTGGCTTCATCGAGGAGCAATATTTTGGGATCTTTCAGGATGGCCCGGGCAATGGCGATGCGTTGTCGCTGACCACCAGAAAGTTGCACGCCTCTTTCGCCCACCAATGTGTCGTAACCTTCACTGAAGCTGTTCACGAATTCTGCTGCATTGGCTTGCTCTGCTGCTTTTACAATGGCTTCTTCAGTCGCATTCGGATTGCCATAAGCGATGTTTTCACGGATGGTGCCACCAAACAGAAGAATGTCTTGAGGTACCACCGCCATTTGTCTCCGCAAGTCGGCCAGGGGATAGTTGTTGATGTCTTTTCCATCCAAAGAAATGTGGCCTTTGGTGGGGTCATAGAATCGCAGCAGCAAAGAAACAACGGTTGATTTTCCAGCACCAGATGGGCCTACAATGGCTACCCGTTCGCCACTTTTAACAGAAAAGCTGACATCATTGAGCACGGTTTTGTCGAGCCTGCTGGGGTATTCAAAAGAAACGTTCGTGAAAGCCAAATCACCCTTGGAGACCAGGGTGTCTGGTGTGGCGGGTGCGACTACAATGTCTTCGTGTTTTTCCTCCAACAAATCCATGAGGTTTTCGGTCGCTCCTACGGACTTTTGAATTTTGGCAAACAAGTCGGCTGAGCCACCAAGGGAGGCCCCAACGAAAACACAATATATCAAAAATGAAACAAGTTCGCCTGGCCCAATTACTCCAGACTCCACCAGTAGCACCCCTTGCCAAATAACAAATGTGATGGAACCGAATATTCCAAGAATGATAAATGCTGCGAACGCCCCTCGCCAGGTCGCTCCTTTCATGGCGATGTCTCTTACTTCTTCTGTGACTTTGCGGTAACGCACTACCTCAAAAAACTCGTTGACAAACGATTTAACATTGGCAATGCCGCTAAAAGTCTCTTCTACAATGATTTGCGAATCTGCGATGGATTGTTGTGTCTCTTTTGACAATTTCTTAATAAACCGTCCGAAAAATACGGCCGCGACTATCATCACGGGAAAGGTGACGAACATCATCAAGGTCAACTTATAGGAGATGAATATTAAAAACGCGGTACCGGTCACAATGATGATCATCTGACGCAGGAATTCAGCCAGAGTCGTCATAAAAGTTTCCTGTAGCAGCGAAATATCAGAGGCAATTCGACTGTTGAGTTCTCCCACTCGTTTCTTATCAAAAAAGGCCATGGGTAATTTGATCAAATGTTCATAGGTCGATTGTCGCAGCTTAGCCAGCATTCTTTCTGTTACTCCAGCAAAGAGGTATATTCTGAAGAAGGAAAAAACAGCTTGGGAGATCAGCACAATGGCTAAAAGAATCAAGACTTCGTTCATTGTACTCAGTTCGAGCCAATCAAGTTGAGTTGATGTTCCTGTGTCTAAAATTTCCGGAGTTGGCTCGCTTGACGATCCCATTCCAATACTCATCAACTTGCCCAGAAGTGCTGGAAAGAGCATGGAGCTCATGGTGGAAAGGAACAGAAAGATAATGCCAATGGAGAACCGAATACGATACGGCCTGATATATGCAAAAATGCGCATCGCCTTCTTCCAAGACGCCTTGCTCACTTTTACTCGCGCTTCCCGCTTGCCATCGAACATTCCCATAACCTGGTTTTGCGGCAAAGTAAGGGATTTAACACGTAAGATAGAACGAACTGGAAGGGATTTTTGGAATACAAGAGTGGCTGGGCCTAAGTCCTTGGTTCACTTGACATCGGACCCGTAGAATGCTTATATTTGCTTGCCTTTTAATTTTCCTCAGTAGCGCTTAATTTTTATAGATGAGAAACCTTTTTACCCGATTTTTTCTGGCAGTCATTTTTGCTCTTCCAGGCATGTTAATGGCTCAATCTCCTACCGGTAATGCCAACGATACGGCCAACTTCCCTTACTGGATCGACATGATGCAGGACCAATCAGTTAACTTTTTTGAGGTGCAAAAAGCATTCAATATCTATTGGGAAGGAAGAACCATCGACAAAGGGGCCGGCTGGAAACCGTTTAAACGCTGGGAGAGTTTTATGGAAACGCGGGTGTCTGCAACGGGTGAACGTCCGGCACCGGATCAAGCCTGGAATGCCTGGCAAAGTTACACCCCTTATAACGATACTTATTTTTTGACGGAAACCACTACAGGCAACTGGTCAGAGTTGGGACCAACCCTGCTGCCTGCCAATGGCACCGGTCAGCCGAATGGATTGGGCCGCCTCAACAATGTGACTTTTCATCCCACTGATTCAAACCAGATATGGGGTGGGGCGCCTCAAGGTGGTTTGTGGAAAACGAGTGATGGCGGACAAACCTGGTCTTCGAATACTGATAATTTGCCCACGTTGGGAGTATCCAGCATGATCATCGATTACAATACTCCAACGACTATGTACATTGGCACTGGTGACCGTGATGGAGGAGATGCTCCTGGGCTTGGTGTGATGAAAAGTGTAAATGGAGGAACAACCTGGACGCTCTTTAATTCAGGAATGGGAACGAAAACCGCTGGCATGATGGTCATGCATCCAACCAACCCACAAATCATTTTGGCGGCTACCAATGATGGTATCTTCAAGACCACCAATGGGGCCCTAAGTTGGGTCCAAACCGCAAACAATACAGACAATTACAAAGACATTGAATACCAGCCTGGCAATCCCAACATTGTGTACGCCACCGCGCAAGGTGACTTTTACCGATCCAATAATGGGGGAGATTCCTGGTCGTTAATCACTTCGGGGTTGCCAACCAACTCGCAACGGATGGTGATTGGGACAAGTGCCGATAATCCCAATTATGTGTACTTGCTTTCTTCGGTTAGTTCGGTGTATCAAGGTACATACCGTTCTACCGATGGCGGACAAACATTTACCACACGTTCTACGACTCCCAACATTTTGGATTATTCCTACACAGGGTCAGGGTCCAGCGGTCAGGGGTGGTACGACCTGTGTATCGCAGTAGATCCCAATGATGCCGAGGTTGTCTATACTGGTGGAGTCAATATTTTTAAGTCTATCGATGGAGGCCAAACCTGGTTGATCAGTGCCCACTGGGTTGGTAATTCAACAACACCTTCCATACATGCCGATCAACACGCTTTGGAGTATTCTCCTCTAAATGGGAAACTGTATGCCGGGAATGACGGTGGCATGTTTTTGACCGGAGATGATGGCCAGAGTTGGACGGACATTAGCAGCGGGCTAGCCATCGCGCAAGTTTATCGTTTGGGACAAAGCCGCACAGTGAAGGATTTGGTTATCAACGGTTATCAAGACAATGGAACAGGTATCTATGACAACGGCAGTTGGCGCACAGAAATCGGAGGAGATGGCATGGAGTGCATTGTCGATTATTCCGATGCCAACTATTTGTATGGAGCGCTTTACTATGGCAACATTCGCAGATCGACCAACAACGGAATCAGTTTTGGAACGGTGGCCAACAATGGCACCAATGGAATTACGGAATCAGGTGGTTGGATAACACCGTATATCTTACACGCAACCAACCCCAATACCATGTTTGTGGGGTACAAAAATGTGTGGCGAAGCGACAACATCAAATCCAATAACGTTGACTTTATTCCAATTTCGAATAGCCTGTCAGGTTCCAACAATCAAAACGTTCGTGATCTGAAACAATCACCCGCAAATGTTGATCGGCTTTTCATGTCGCGCAATGACAATAAATTGTACCGTACCGACAATGCAAATGATAGCACGGTGAATTGGGTCGATCTAACCGGCTCATTGCCCAACAATGCCCGGGTGGTCGACATTGAAACGCATGCTTACAATCAGAACATTCTCTGGATCATTCAAAGTGGCAACATTTACCGATCGAGTAATGCAGGTGGGAGTTGGACACTTTTAACGGGCACACTGCCCAACGTTACTAAAAACTGTTTGACGTTTGATCCTTATAGCAATGACGGTGTTTATGTAGGAACGGATATCGGTGTTTTCTACAGAGATGCCACCATGTCTGATTGGATTACCTTTTACAATGGGTTACCAGCCAACGCAGAAATTACAGAAGTAGAGATTTATCCAGAGCCCAATGCCATTTCTACAGGCAGCAAACTGCGGGCTTCTACCTATGGTCGTGGATTGTGGGAATCTGATGTTTACAATCCCAGCAACGTGGCCCCGATTGCAAACTTCCTCGCCAATGATACCCTGTCAGATATTTGTACCCTGGACACGGTGAAGTTGTTTGACATGACGGCCTATGAGCCAACCTCCTGGCAATGGATCATCACCCCGAGTACTGTTCAATATGTGAATGGAACGGATAGCCTGGATCAAAGCCCTGAAGTGGTTTTTCAGGGAGCAGGTTATTATGACATCAAATTGGTTGTTTCCAATACATATGGAAGTGATTCCATTACCAAAACCAGTTACTTTCACCTGGAAGGGGGAGTAACACTACCTTTCTTTGAAAACTTTGAGTCGTTTGCTACCTGCGGTACATTGGGGTGTGGTTCATCCTGTGCTATGACCAATGGGTGGTTCAATGATTTGAATGGGGTGAATGATAGCATTGACTGGAGTTCCGATTTTGGCGGAACACCTTCTGGCGGGACAGGGCCTTCAACAGACTTTAATCCTGGCACATCGAGTGGAGTTTACCTCTATACGGAAGCTTCGTTTTGTTTCAATCGTCTGGCCTTGCTCGAAAGTCCTTGTCTCAGTCTGGACGGTACGAACAGTCCCAAATTGAAGTTTGCCAACCACATGAATGGCGGCTCCATGGGAGATTTGCACATCGATGTCTATTCTAATGGAGCGTGGGTAAATGATGTCATGCCAGCGATTTCAGGCACTCAGGGCAATCAATGGAACGAAGATTCCACTTTGCTCACAACCTATGCCAATCAGGCCATCAAGGTTCGTTTTCGTGGAATGACAGGGCCAGCTTTTACCAGCGACATTGCCATCGATGACATTGGGGTAGTTTCAGCACCTGTTGCCGGATTTTCGGTAGACGATGTTACTCCATGCCCTGGACAAGCCGTGTTGTTTACGGATGCAAGTACACAAAATCCGATGACCTGGAACTGGGCCTTTACGCCTGCTACTGTTACTTATTTGAATGGTACCAATGCGAATTCTCAGCACCCTGAAGTTTCTTTTAATGTTGTCGGTGTTTATAACGTGTCTTTAAACGTTGTCAATGCTTATGGCACGCACACAATTATTGAAGCAAACTATATCAATGTTAGCTTACCAGATGCTGGATTTACAAGTAGCGCGATCAACGATGAAGTTTGCGATGGAGATTCGGTAACGTTTACTGCGACTAACACGGCAGGTGCTTCTTACGAATTTCAATTGGATGGTAGTTCGGTGCAATTGGGCGGAGCGGGTTCATACACAACGAATACCCTCGTAGATGGGCAGTCCATGACGCTCACGGTAATAGATTCAAATGGTTGTGTGGCCAATGGGCTGACCATAACCACGGTTGTTTTCCCGCTGCCAGTTCCGGTTTTGGCGAGCAGCGATGCGGATGATATTATTTGTGCCGGAGATACGGTCGTATTCAGTGAAGTCACTGGAGGTATTCATTTTGATTTTCATTTGAATGGTGCTTCCACGCAAAATGGCCCTTCCAATATGTACGAAACAGACGCACTCCAGAGCGGTGATTCCGTGCATGTAATCATGACGGATTCCAACGGATGCATTGGAGCAAGCAGCGCCATTGCTACGGAGGTGAATCCAATTCCTGTGACGCCTGTTATTTCACTCGTAGGGACAAATAGCCTGCAAAGCTCTGTTACTAGTTCTCTTTATCGATGGTATCTGAATGATAGTTTGTTGCCGTTTTCCGTGCAAACCATTCCATTTTCTGGTTTCGGTGATTATTCTGTGGAGGTAATTGACAATGGATGCCTCTCTGAACGCTCAGAACTTTATACAATTAGCAATGTAGGATTGCCGGGCTTCGGCACCAGCCTTGACATTAAAGTCTATCCGAACCCTACCAGCGGCAATTTTACCATTCAGGCCAGCAATGTGACACAAAGTGGTGTTGAATGGGTTTTAACTGATGCGCTTGGACGAACAGTTCAATCAGGAAAGTTGGCCAATGAAGGACAATCGCAAGTACAAGTTCAGCTCGAAAATGGTGAGGCAGGAGTTTATATACTCGAGGTAAAATCAGGAGACGAACGGGTTATGAAGCGATTAGTGCGTTATGAATAGTGGGTTTTCGCTAAACATTGAAATAATTCAGAAATTAATTTGTTGGGAATCAAAAAACCGCTATTTTTGCCATCCGTTTGAAAATAAGCATTTGCTATCATGAAAAGGACATTCCAACCATCCAACAGAAAACGCAAGAATAAACATGGATTTATGGATCGCATGTCTTCCAAAAATGGTCGTAAGATCATAGCGCGTAGGAGAGCAAAAGGCCGTAGCAAAGTGACTGTATCAGACGAGAAGCGTCACAAGCACTAATTTTAGGTTTATACCCCAAGATATTTGAAGGCTGTCCATTTGGGCGGCCTTTTTTTGTGACCAATTGTCATTCATCGCGAATATTGGTTCGAACATGTATTCGAAGCCGCCAGTTATGAATTGAGGCTTTTGTTCTTTTAATAATGACCGTAGCTTTAATTTTCGCAAGGGCATTCAAGATAACCAGCTGAAGACCTTTATCCAATTCCATTGAAAGCGACAGAACAGCCAGAAGGGCGGTGAATAAAGTAAGAATGGAGGAGTAATTTGCTTGTTCGAAGTCGAAAGAAATTGTTTCTAAGTGCTTCTATATGAGTCGAATTGTTTAGTTTTATTTATTGGAATGAGCAGAAGTTTAACCCGGCTTCTTAATTTTATTGACCCGATTGCCCTATTATGATCATTGCCTTAAATAAACGCGCACTAATTTCAGCGGCCAGACAACCAATTCTACTTGCAGGTGTCCTGCTAGGCTTTTTGATAGCACAATTTCCTGGAACGGCATTTAGTCAGAATCCGAATTGCTCAGTCTACGATGGGCCTGGTCCACGAGTAATTTCTCCTTCTATTGCCCAGGTCAATGATGGAGACATTGTTGTTTATGGCAGTTATCGTCCACTTTACCCTCATTTTTATATGGGTGGAGTCGGGACATGGACAATTGAAAATGGGACTATTTTATCTAGCTGGACCGTAGAGCACCCAATATGGGGACCCAGTTCTTATGATTCAGTTAGGGTGGTCTGGAATTATGGAACAGGATCCAATCCGCAATTAGGAAAACTGCGCTATCGAATAGATTATCCCAGTTCTTATTCTTGCTATGTAGACGGGGAAACTACTACACAAATCCAGTTGCAAACAGGCCCCTCTCCGCTAAGCCTTTCTGTTAATGCAACTCAGCCTCCTTGTAATTTCAATAACGAGCACAACGGTCAACCAGGTCCGCACACAGGAACAGCTGATGCAGTTGCTTCGGGAGGAACTGCGCCCTATACTTACTATTGGTCGAATGCGTCTACATCCAGCAATCTGGGGAATGAATTTGTAGGAACATACACTGTTACCGTAACTGATCAAGATGGTGCAACAGTGGCTGGTACCGCATCACTTACTGAGCCAGGGTATTTCGAAGTAGGACATTTCCAAGATTTCAACAATAAGCCTTGTCCGGAAGGTGGCGGTGGCGTTGCACAAGCTGCTGCTTTGCAGGGAGGTGTTTCGCCAATCGTTTACAGTGGAGCTGGCTGGACTGGGCCCGCAAATACCAATGACTTTCAATGGGGAACCAACACTTTGGTTGCAATAGATGCCAATGGATGCAAGGCAGAAGAGGTGATCAATTACTTTGGTACATGGGACTTTTTCCTTGATGCGCCCACTTTTACAGGAGGTCACCACATTAGTTGTGCCGGAGCCAATGACGGTTCTATTACGGCATATACCGACCAGGGTCCTCCTCCGCATACTTTTAGCTGGTCTGGTCCTAACGGATTTACTGGCAATTCACAAAATATTTCAGGACTTGGGCCTGGCACCTATACGGTGACAGTCACTGATGGCAATGGCTGTACAGGACAAACAACGGGTTCTACGGGCACATCTAAAACGCTCACCGCCCCTTCGGCAATTCAATTGAGTGCATCTGCTACTGCCAATAATGGTGGATGCGATGGAACAGTGAGTGCTATCGCATCTGGAGGTGCGGGTGGTTTTAGCTTTTTATGGAGCAATGGCAGTACGAGTGCAATTCTGTCTGGTCTGTGTGGAGGGAGTTATTCTGTTACTGTGACAGATGCTTCTGGATGTAGTCAAGTTGAATCAGTGACTGTAAGTGGAATCAGTGCATTTTCTGTTACCATTACCAAAACAGACGTGCCATGCAATGCGGCTAACGACCACCTTGGTCAAAGTGGACCACATGAAGGTACGGCAACAGTTACAGTTAGTGGTGGAACAGCCCCTTATACTTATTCCTGGTCAAATGGATCAACCTTTGCTAATTCAGGAAGTGTTTTTGCCGGTACCTATACGGTTACGATTACCGACCAAAATGGAGGCTCAGTTGTTGAGGTTGTCACACTTGCTGAGCCTGCAGTTTTTAGCGTGGGGCACAACGTGCTTCAAGAGCCTTGTCCTACCATGGGCTATGGTGTTGCAGAAGCTTTTGTTGTGTCTGGTGGAGCATTGCCAGTTCAATATTCTGGAGCTGGCTGGGGAATGGCAGGAGCAGTTAATAATAGTTTCCCTTGGGGAACCAACACTATGTATGCAGTTGACGCCAATGGTTGCGAGGCAGAAGATGATATTCAACAGCTTAATACCTGGACTTATAATTTTGTTCCTTCGACCTATCCCAACGGTTACAACGTTAGTTGCGGTGGAGCAGCCGATGGTTCGTTGACTGTAAACGTAGTTGGAGGAACTCCTCCGTACAGTCATCTTTGGATTGGCCCAAATGGATTTGAATCATATGATGAAACTATAACTGGGCTTGTTGCAGGTACTTACACCACCTATTTGGTAGATAATTTTGGGTGCTCGGGTGATATTCTTAATTCACCAAGTACTACGTTCGTTTTGACCGAGCCAGTTATTGAATTGGATTTTAGCTCCACCCCGGATCTTGTTGGTTGTAATGGAACTGCAACTGTTCTAGCCACAGGAGGTGCAGGAGGCTATAGTTACCTCTGGAATACCGGGAGCCCACTTGCCAATGCAGTCGGTTTTTGCGGAGGATTCCAGACCGTTACAGTTACCGATTCCGATGGATGTACCAGTGTAGGAGGCGTTACGGTTGGCTCACCAAATCTTGGGGCGGGAACAACTTGTGATCTACAAGCACCTGAATTTGAATGGGGCTTTGGGACTGAGACTTTTGCTGAAAGGGTAATTGATATGGAGGTAGACAATTTTGGCAATTCTTATGTGCTTATCAACTATCCGGTCTATCCCATTAATAATGGGGTGCCAGCTTCTGTTCCGAACGACTGGAGGCCGAGTCTAGTCAAGTATAGCCCTAGTGGGGATTTGATTTGGCTCAAAAGGTTTGATAAAATGGCCGGCTTGGCAATTGACATTCACGAGGATGGGTATTTGGTTGTTGTGGGGGAGATGTTTGATGCGTCTATAGATATTGACCTTGGGCCTGCAATCCACATGATAAATGGGGCTAATTATGCTGTTGTCTTGGCTAAATATACCTTAGATGCGAAATTAGAATGGGGATTTGCTCTACCTGGTGCAGTCTCCCAGGTTTCTTTCGATGTTGCATTTGGGCCAAACCATGAGGTATTTATATCTGGGCTTTCTTCGGCTAGCTCGGTAGATCTTGATCCTGACCCGGCCAGCACATTTATTGTGTCACGACCAGCTGGAAGTAGTAGCAATTTTGCTATCATGGCGAAATATTCCACCTCTGGAGATTTTGAATGGGGCTTAGGGAATTCGAACGAGACAGGATCGCAAAATTATTATTTCACGCGTGGGCCCAAGATAGCTGTTGATGCTAATGGTTATGCTGTAATTGCAGGAAATGGCTCTCCATACAATGAGCCGGGATTTCCAATAAGCAACGGGTCCAATATTAATTCAGCGACCTATGTCTTGCGTGTTTCTCCTACCGGTCAGGTCGTATGGCGCAATAATTTTGAACAAATAAGTACGGGTGCTGTCGGTGATGTTGTCGTAGATCAGGCTGGCTACATTTACTTTGTTGGGATGTTCGGTGGAAATGGAGATGCCCTTGATTTAGATGTGGGAATTGGTAATAATCCATTAGTTGTCGATTATTATACTCACTACCATGGTGATTTGTCTCCTTGGGGTGCAGGTGGGGCCTCCTATCTTGTCAAGTTGAATTCTGCAGGTGCTGTTCAATGGGGTTTTAATGTGATAGAGCCAATAGATCCAAACAGTAATAAAAATTCACATTTGGGTACTTCGTTGGAGCTAGTAGATGACAAGATTTTCTTAAGTGGACATTATTCTGGTGAAGTTGATATGGATCCGGACCCTGTTAACCAGTATCTGCTTACCAATTCAGATTTAGGATCGAATAGCGTTTCTTATGATGCATTTTTAGCCGGGTATGACCTGGCAACTGGAGCATTAATTCAGGCGCACACTGTAGTTTCTGGAACGGGTTCGCAATTTGGTATCTCGGTGGCAAGTGATGCTAGTTGCAACATCTATGTTTTGGGAGAAGGGAGAGGAGTAATGGATTTGAATCTTGACCCTTTGGAAGATGTACTAGTTGGTACGGAATTTAGCTATTTTGCTAGTTTGGTGAAGCTAAGTATTGGAGCCGATACAACTGCTTCATGCACTTTATCATGCACAAGTGTAGCGGTTGATGCCTCCATTGGATGCAATGGTTCTCTTCAAGTGACTGTTTCAGGAGGGGTGCCTCCATATACCTACCAATGGTCCAATGACAGTACACTAGATTCCAACGCACAAGGAAATTTATGTGCGGCAACCTACTTCTTTACCGTGACAGATGCCAACGGTTGTTCGAAAATTGATTCGGTTGTTGTGGTGTCCAGTCCAGGGCCCTCGTCTGTAAGCTGTGATGCGCAGGCAACCTCGCTGGAGTGGGGTTTCAGTATGGGCAGTGCAAACGATGACGCCATTGCGGATATGACCGCGGATGATCAAGGTAACTTATATGTAGTAGGAAAATTAAGTGGAGGAATAGACTTCGACCCAAGTGTAATTAACTATGTTGAGACCCCTATTTCTACCAACAGTCATTTCTTGGCTAAGTATTCCGCTGCTGGAAACCTAGATTGGGTCAAGGTGTTGGATGCTGCCATTACCTCCATCGATGTTCGTGGCAGTGAGCTAGTTATAACCGGTGAGTTCGTTGGAACTGTTGATTTTGATTTAACCTCCGGAGTAACCAACTTGGTCGGAATTAATAACAGTGTTTTTGTAGCCAAATATTCGACCCAAATGGACCTTCTTTGGACATATACTGTGTTTGGAGGCAATGCCTGGGGAGGATCAATGACATTGGATGATTTTGCAGGGGAGGTTGTTTTTGATAGCTCCGGAGATATTGTATTTAGTGGTCGTGCTCAGTTATCTCCACCGATCAACGTGATTGATTTAGATGCCGGGTCTGGCACTTATTTGTTGGATCATATCTCCTGTGTGGGATGTCCTAATGGCAGCGAATACGCTTATGTGGTGAAACTCTCAAATGCGGGTAGCTTCTTATGGGCAGAAGACCACAAAGGTGATTCTTATCACTACATGCCTGCGGCAGCGCAATTAGCTGCTGATGCCCAGGGGAATATTATTGCAGGACTCAGGGGTAAGCCCTTGGACCCTGTTCTGACCGGAATTTTCATGGATCAGTTCTTTATAACTCGTTATTCAAGTACCGGTATTTTAGATTGGACTAAAAATATTTCCGGTGCGGATTTTCCTGAGCGTTTTACGGACCTTGAAGTGGATGCAGTAGGAAATATTTATGCTCTACTGGCATTAAGACGCGGTGTAGATGTCGACCCAGGTCCAGGGGTGCAGGAAGTCGGTTCTTTTGCTTCTGGAGGTTTAGGGTATCCTCATGCATCAGCAGTCATTAAATATGATGGAAATAATGGCAATTACCTCTGGGGAAATAGTGCTTTGTTGCCGGCAGTTATACAAGCTTGGCCTGTAGAGTACCACATGGCTTCTGATATTGAAGTAGTTGGAGGTTCAGTTTTCGTCACAGGAGAATATTGGAGAAATGTCGATGCCGACCCAGATCCTATTCAACAATCTCTTTTGAATAATTCAAACACAACTGCTACAGTAAGTTTGATGACATCAGAAGCCTTTTTGTTAGCTTTTGACGAAATAGATGGAGGTCTGAATTATGTCGGAGATGTGAAGGGGTTAAACGATCAAAATGGATTGGCGCTTGCTCATGATGGGAATTGTAATCTATTTTGGGGCGGGCATTACGATGCCACAGTAAATCTAGACCCAGGCGGAAGTCAAACTGTTTCAGCTACTTCAGTGGGAGGTGCCGATTTGTTTGTGAGCAAATTTGGAATGGACACGTTAGTTGGCCCATCTCCTTGCACACTTGCTTGCACGGTCACATCCATGGCAACAACAGGCCCATGCGATGGATTTTTGCAAGTTGCTATGTCTGGAGGAACTGCTCCCTATACTTACCAATGGTCCAATAGTGGCACTTTCACAGGAACGTCACAAAGTAATTTGTGCGCAGGAACCTACACGGTAACGACTACCGATGCCAACGGTTGCACCAAGGTTATTTCGGCCACCGTTTCCGGAGGTCCTTTGGGTGTGACATTTGGCGGTGCCAATGCAGGATGTAGCAATGCTGGTGGTGTGTTGAGTATAGTAGCTTCAGGAGGAGTTCCACCTTATGCTTACAGTTGGTCAACAGGTGCTTCAACATCTTCGGTCTCTGGTTTGTCTCCAGGGCTCTACACTGTAACGGTGATGGATGATGCTACAGGAATATCGATTGAGTCGGCTATCATTCAAGGAAATTCCTCCATTTCGATTGCAACTTCCAGTACCAATGAGTCTTGTGCTTTTAATGACGGCTCAGCCTCAGCGGCAGGAGCGACTTCTTACCTTTGGAATACAGGAGCTACTACGGCAAGTATTTCCGGACTTACGTCAGGTACCTACACCGTCACATCAATGGTGGGTGTGTGTATTTCAACCGACATGGTCAATGTGGCGCAGGATGCCAATTGTGTCCCTCCTACTCAGTTGGTTAGCAACGATTGCAATTCGACCATCAATAACCTGGGACAAACGTTGAATTGTATAGCCGTTACCGGTGCCGATGATTACATGTACGAAATTACAGGTGGTGGTCTCAATGAAACCTACGCTCGTGATTCAGGATTAACCGACTTTCAGTTGAGTTGGGTGCAAGATGTACAGCTCGGTGGAATTTACAACGTGCGCGTTAGAGCCAAGGTAGGTGGAGTTTGGGGAGGTTATGATGCCATGTGCACGGTAACTACGGTGTTGCCTCGTTTTGGCTTTACGGAAGATATAGTCAGTACCGAAATTCAGCTCTACCCAAACCCAAATGAAGGTCAATTCAACGTAGGAATAAACAGCCCGATAACTGGTCGTTTGGAAATAGCTTTGGTCACCTTGACTGGAAAAACTGTTTACCGGGAAAAGGTAGAAGAATATTCAGGAGCTTATTTCAAGCCACTGAGCCTTGAAGGTCACCCGGCCGGAGTATACTTTCTTCGAATAACCCTTGGAGACGAAATACACCACCGTAAAGTAGTGGTTAAGTAGTCGTGCTGCTCACCTCATTGCCGAGTAACTCAACGATTGTTGGCAAGTGTTTTTTGCTCAACAGGTTGTGTCCTGTTTCCAACACTTTCACGGCATCTTTTTGAACGAGTTTGTTGGCCAATATGGCTCCGATTCTGGGAGGGATGATGCGATCATGTTTACCCAAAATAAGTAATGTTGGCAACTGATGCCGATTGATCGTTGCAGCCAGGTTGTTTATGTTGGGCTGAATGTTTCTGAAAACCATCCATACATTATACACCAGTTGGCGCTGCTCTTTTGATTCCAGGTGCATTACCACAAACTTTTGTAGCTTGCTGTCAATGAGGCTTAAATGAGCCAGCAGTTTTACCGATCCTAAAAACCAGCCGGGTCGATGGATAATGCTTTTGTAGGCAGCACGGCCAGGCAAAGTGTGGCTGAGTGCCCAATACCAGAAATTGACCTTGATGCCATCTGGAGCAATCAGGTTGAGCCCAATTAGTCGATCAGGAAGCGCCTCTGCCAGTGTCAATGCTATTTTGGCGCCAAGACTATAGCCCAATACGGAAAAGGATGAAATGTTTTCTGATTCTAAAAATTTTGAAAATAAGGAGGTTAACTCTTGCGGACTGATAGTGTGTTGTTCAATGCGATCGTTAGGGTAGCAACTGTTTCCATGAAAAAAAAGGTTGAAGGCATAAATGGTATGACTGGCCTGAAGTGATTCTGCCAATGGTTGAAAGTCTTCCGCATTTCTTCCAAACCCATGAAAAGCGAGCAAAACATGTTTTCCGTGACCCCATTTGGCATACTCTAATCCAAAGCCATTTGATGTTAATAAGTTGTACATAAGTCACGGTTTAATTCTTGGGCGGTTTTCTTCAAAATCGCTTATTTTGACCCGAATTAAAAGCATTAAATTCCCATAGAATTATGCCCAAAGATAGTAGTATTCGTTCGGTGTTGATAATAGGCAGTGGCCCCATTATCATTGGTCAGGCATGTGAATTTGACTATGCCGGTTCCCAGGCAGCACGGTCGTTAAGAGAAGAAGGTGTCAAGGTGACACTCATTAATTCCAATCCAGCCACGATTATGACCGATCCGGTCACAGCGGACAATGTTTATTTGTTGCCGTTGGAACCAGCTTCTATTGAGAAGATCCTGCAAGAAGTGGAAATCGATGCTGTGTTGCCAACAATGGGGGGACAAACCGCATTGAACCTGTGCATCGAATGTGATAAAATGGGACTTTGGGAAAAGTACGATGTCAGTACCATTGGTGTTGACATTGATGCCATTGAGATAACTGAAAACAGGGAAGAGTTCCGAAAGTTAATGGTCAAAATTGGCGTGGGCGTAGCTCCTTCAAAAATCGCCAACTCCTTTCTGGAAGGGAAAGAGATTGCCCAGGATTTGGGCTTTCCATTGGTTATCCGACCATCCTACACTTTGGGTGGTACAGGAGCTTCTTTTGTTCACAAAAAAGAAGATTTTGATGAGTTGATTACTCGCGGTTTGCACGCCTCACCAATTCATGAAGTACTCATTGACAAGGCCTTGCTTGGTTGGAAAGAGTTTGAGTTGGAATTGTTGCGCGATGCCAACGACAACGTGGTGATTATCTGTTCGATTGAAAACATGGACCCCATGGGGATTCATACAGGAGACTCCATTACAGTTGCCCCAGCCATGACACTTTCTGATAAAACGTATCAGAAAATGCGGGACATGGCTATTTTGATGATGCGTTCCATCGGTGATTTTGCTGGAGGATGTAACGTGCAATTTGCGGTAAGTCCTGATGAAGAGGAAGACATTATCGCCATTGAAATCAACCCCCGTGTTTCACGGTCTTCAGCACTCGCATCAAAAGCTACTGGATATCCCATTGCAAAAATTGCCGCTAAGTTGGCAATCGGCTACCACCTGGATGAGCTGAAAAATCAAATCACCGGATCAACATCGGCCTACTTCGAGCCCACGTTGGATTACGTTATTGTAAAGATTCCACGTTGGAACTTCGACAAATTTGTCGGAGTCGATCGTGAGTTGGGATTACAGATGAAATCGGTGGGAGAGGTTATGGGCATTGGCCGTTCTTTTCAGGAAGCACTTCAAAAAGCCTGTCAATCGCTGGAAATCAAGCGTAATGGCTTAGGTGCAGATGGCCGCGAATTGCGCAACCAGGAGCAGATTCTGGAAAGTTTGAGACGTCCTAGTTGGAACCGACTGTTTCACCTGTATGATGCCTTGAAACTTGGAATTCCGCGCAACCGGATTTATGACATTACCAAGGTCGATCATTGGTTCTTGCACCAAATAGAAGAGCTGATTGAATTGGAGCGAAAAATCGAGAAGTTCACCTTGGATTCTCTTCCAAAAGACCTGTTGTTCGAAGCAAAGCAAAAAGGATATGCCGACAGACAAATTGCGCACTTGATGCATTGTTTGGAAAGCCAGGTGCATGAAAAACGCACCGGTTTGGGCATTACCCGAAAATATAAATTGGTGGATACTTGTGCCGCTGAATTTGAGGCGCAAACACCGTATTACTACTCCACTTTCGAGGATGAGAATGAGAGTATTGCTTCTGATCGCAAGAAGGTGATTGTCCTGGGCTCTGGACCTAACCGTATTGGGCAGGGCATTGAATTTGACTATTGCTGTGTGCATGGGGTGTTGGCCGCGAAAGAAGCAGGTTATGAAACCATCATGATCAACTGCAACCCGGAAACAGTGTCAACCGATTTTGACATTGCAGACAAGCTGTACTTTGAGCCGGTGTTCTGGGAACATATCTATGACATCATCCTCAACGAAAAGCCAGAAGGTGTCATCGTTCAGTTGGGTGGTCAAACGGCCTTGAAGTTGGCAGAGAAACTCGACCGCTATGGCATCAGGGTATTTGGTACCAGCTATGAAGCACTTGATTTGGCAGAAGATCGTGGTCGCTTTTCTGACAAACTCAAAGAATTAGGCATTCCTTATCCTGAATATGGTGCGGTAGAAACGGCTGACGAAGCTGTTGAGATGAGCCGTGAACTTGGGTTCCCATTGCTTGTTCGACCCAGCTATGTGCTTGGAGGTCAAAGCATGAAAATCGTTATCAACGAAGATGATTTGGAGCAACATGTTGTCAACATTCTTCGCGACATGCCCGATAATAAAATTTTGTTGGACCATTTCCTCTCAGGCGCGATTGAAGCGGAAGCGGATGCGATTTGTGATGGAGAGAATGTCTACATCATTGGCGTCATGGAGCACATTGAGCCAGCGGGAATTCACTCAGGCGATTCCTATGCTTTGCTGCCTTCTTTTGCCCTTTCCGAAGATGAAGTGCGCCAGATAGAGGAATATACCCACAAAATTGCTGTAGAGCTTAAAACGGTCGGATTGATCAACATCCAGTATGCGGTGAAAGATGGGAAAGTCTATGTCATTGAAGCCAATCCACGTGCTTCTCGCACTGTTCCCTTTATTGCAAAGGCCTATGGAGAACCATATGTCAACTACGCCACCAAGGTGATTTTGGGCGATAAGAAAGTGACCGATTTTAATTTTCAACCAAAAAAGAAAGGGTACGCCATCAAAATACCCGTATTTTCGTTTGACAAATTTCCGAATGTGAACAAAGAGCTCGGTCCGGAAATGAAATCAACGGGAGAAGCTATCCGGTTTATTGATGACCTCAAAGACCCGTTTTTCAAAAAGATTTATGCCGAGCGAAACCTGTATCTAAGTAAATAGGTTGCATGCAGCAGGCAAGTCTGGTAGGTACGATATACATCATTCTCATAATCGTGGCAATTTACTATGCCTTTCGATTATTTAGGAGGTATATCTTTCCCTGGTTAATGAGGTTGTTTTTAAGGCGTCTTCAAGAAAGGATGTCTGATCAAATGCACAACTACCAGCAGCAGTCCAGGCCGACAGAACGAACAGCTGATGGAACGGAAATAGTCGTAGACCCAGCTGCAAAAAAGACATCATCCAGGAGCCAACTCGGAAAGGACGATGACTACGTTGATTTTGAAGAGCTCTCCGATTAATAACTACTGAACTGCCGTGGCCTACGATTTTCACTCGAACAAGAGCACTTACTTCAACATGCAGTATAAAAATGCAAAGGAGTTTGTCTTGCCTTTTGTAGAGGAAGTATTTCCGGTACGCGCAGGGATGCAGGTGTTGGAAATTGGCTCAGCAGAGGCAGGTGTACTGAAGGCATTTACTGAGCGTGGATGTCAGTGTACGGGAATTGAGTTGCAGCCGAGTCGGGTAAAATTGGCCGAGGAGTTTATGGCCAAAGAACTGGCCGCTGGAAAAATTAGATTCATCGCTCGTGACATTTACGATATAGACATTGATGCTGATTTAGGCAACAAGTTCGACTTGATCATCCTCAAAGATGTGATTGAACACATCCACGATCAAGAGCGATTCATTGCTCAGGTGGGTAATTTTCTCAATGAAGGCGGGCGAATTTTTTATGGATTCCCTCCCTGGTACATGCCGTTTGGTGGACATCAACAAATAGCCCAGAGCAAGTTGCTATCTAAATTGCCTTATTACCACCTGTTACCAATGCCTTTGTACAAGCTTGTATTGAAAGCCTTCGGTGAGTCTGAAAAGAGGGTGGATGATTTGGTTGAGATCAAGGAAACGGGCATCTCGATTGAGCGTTTTGAGCGACTGAACAAAAAAAGACAGTTTTCGTCTGCGAAAAAAAGGTTCTATTTCATCAACCCGATTTACAGCTATAAATTTGGTCTTCAGCCCCGTGAACAGTCCGGCTTTTTGGCGGCAATTCCATTTGTACGCAACTTTTTGACAACAGCCGTGTACTACCTGATGGAAAAAGAAAAGAGCTGATACAGCTTTGTCATTGATTTCCACCGATGAGAGTGGAGAATTAACCGTATTTTAGGCCCTCAAAATTACTTTCTATGAAGCACATTCAGATCAAGGATATTCTTCCATACGGTGTGGCCGTTTTAATTTTCATGTCCATTTCTGCCGTTTACTTTTTGCCCGGCCTTCAGGGAAAACGTTTGGAGATGGGGGATATCACCAAATTCAGGGGGATGTCCAAAGAAATTGTGGACTACCGCGAAAAAACGGGTGAAGACCCGAAATGGACCGGGGCGATGTTTGCTGGAATGCCGGCTTACATGATTTCTGTTGAGAAACCTGGCAACTTGATTCAGTATGTGGATAGGTTGCTGAAGGTCACTTCTGTCTACCCCATCAATGTGCTGTTTTTACTGATGTTGGGCTTTTATATTTTGCTTTTGTCGTTTAAGGTTGATCCCTGGCTAGCGGTGGTGGGAGCCATCGCCTTTGCGTTCTCGTCCTACTTTTTTACACTGTTCGAAGCCGGGCATACCAGTAAGTCTTTGGCCATAGCCTATGCGCCACCTATTTTGGCTGGTTTCAATTTGCTACTAAGGCGAAAGTACCTGCTGGGAGGGTCGTTGATGGCACTCGCGATGGCTCTGCAGGTCTATGCCAATCACTATCAGATAACTTATTACACAGGACTTATCATTGGTATTTGGGCCATTTTTGAAATTGTCCAAAACGTCAAAGACAAAGACTTTTCTCACCTTACCAAGCTAGCTGGAATACTGGCCGTGGTCGTTATCATGGCCATTTCCACCAATCTGGCCGCGATGTGGTCCACTTACGAATATTCCAAAATCACCATTCGTGGAAAGGCTGAATTAGCTGAAGGAAAAGCGAAAACCGGAGGCAATGACGGCCTGGAAAAGGATTATATCCTGGCTTGGAGTTACGGCAAAGCCGAAACAATGACGTTGATGATTCCTGACTTCAAAGGTGGGGCTTCTGGTGCGATTGGTACCGAACATAAGGATAAGCTGAAGAACGTCACGCCACAGTACCGTGAGTCGATTGCCGGGATGGATCAATACTTCGCTGATCAACCCTTTCAGTCGGGCCCCGTGTATGTTGGCGCCATCGTCTGCTTTTTGTTTTTGCTAGGAGCCTTTACACTAAGTGGACCGTTCAGATGGGTTTGCCTGACCATTGCGCTATTTTCGATCACACTTTCCTGGGGGCGCCATTTTATGTGGCTCAGTGATCTCTTCATTGATTATTTTCCGATGTACAACAAGTTTCGGGTAGTCACCATGATTTTGGTGGTATTTGAAATTATTGCGCCCTTGCTGGCTTTTCTGGCATTGGATCAGATTCTAAAGAACCGGGAACTGCTCAACAGCAAAAAGAAAGAACTGTTCCTGGCATTGGGACTTTCAGCGGGTTTTTCGCTGCTTGCCTGGATGCTTCCAGAAGTGTTTAATTCCTTTTTCAAGGAGGACGAATACGACAAGTTATTTGCACAGCTGACACAGAATATTCCGGCCGGTCAGGCAGCAGGATTTTTAGGTGAGGTGGAATTGGTGCGGGAAGCAATTTTTAAATCAGATGCTATTCGCAGCTTCTTCTTCATCATATTAGGAGCTTCAACTATCTTTTTATACTGGAAGAAAATCATTCAACGCACTGCCTTCATTGCTTTGCTGGGGGGGCTCATTTTAGTAGACATGTGGATGGTCGATCGCAGGTATGTGAACAACGACAATTTTACCTCAAAGGCGAAGTTTGAGGTGCCTTACCGTGCCAACCAAATAGACCAACAAATTTTGGCAGATCAAGACCCGCATTATCGTGTGTTCAACACCACTGCGCGCATGGATCAGGATTTTCGTACTCCGTACTTTCATAAGTCCCTTGGTGGCTACCATGCCGCAAAAATTAGAAGGTACCAGGACATTATCGACCGGCATATCTCCCAAAACAACTTCAAGGTGATCAACATGCTCAACGCGAAATACGTGATTCTTCAGGGGCAGGATCGCCAGATGCAAGCACAAGTCAATCCTGGAGCTATGGGCAATGCCTGGTTTGTAAATAGCTGGAAAAGTGTCAATGGGCCAGACGAAGAAATTGCAGCTTTGAACGATATCGACCCAATTACTGAGGCGGTGGTAGATGTGCCATTTCAGGATTACCTCCAGGGGTGGAACCCTGCTCCAGCCAATGGTGACATTAAATTGACGAGCTATGCTCCGAATCATATCTCCTATGAGTCCAACGCGCAAGGGGAGCAGCTGGCAGTCTTTTCGGAGATTTACTATGATAAAGGGTGGAACGCCTACATCGATGGAAATTTGGTGCCTCATATACGCACCAATTATCTGCTCCGAGGCTTGAGGATTCCAGATGGAAAGCATTCTGTGGATTTTAAGTTTGAACCAACTTCCTGGGCCGTTGGGGACAAAATCTCATTAATTGCTTCCTTAACGCTGATTGTAGCACTATTATTTGCTCTGTATAGAGAGTTAAGAGCAGCAGCTCCGGTTGAGGAAAAAGGTGCATGAAAAGAGTTCTCATAGTAGCGTATTACTGGCCACCTTCTGGCGGTGCTGGGGTACAACGGTGGGTTAAATTTGTACAGTATCTCCGCGATTTTGGCTGGGAACCTGTCGTGTATACACCATCCAATCCGGAAGTTCCAATCATCGATGAAACCCTGCTAAAAGAGGTGGCTGATGATTTGGAAGTACTGAAATACCCCATTTGGGAGCCTTATTCATTTTACAAGAAATTCCTGGGAAAAAAAGAAGGCCATGCCATCAGTCCGGGAGTTCTGACTGAAGTGAAAGAAAAGAGTTTCAAGGAACGTCTTTCCGTGTGGGTGCGGGGAAATTTTTTCATTCCGGATGCTCGAAAATTTTGGGTCAAACCGTCTGTAAATTACCTTTCCGATTACCTGCAAAAAAATCCGGTTGATGCAATTATTACAACCGGTCCTCCCCATAGCATGCATCTTATTGGTCTTGGCCTTCAGAAGAAGACAGGTATAAAATGGGTAGCAGATTTCCGAGACCCCTGGACCAACATTCATTTCTACGATGAATTGATGTTGAGCACTGCTGCGGACAAGAAACACCGTAACCTTGAAAAGGCCGTTTTGAGCCATGCAGATCACGTGGTGTCGGCCAGTATGTCCATGGAAGCGGACTTCAGGAAAGATGGCTACAAGCAGGTCACTACGATCACCAATGGCTTTGATCAACAAGATTATTCCAAAGGAGATGGCACCTTGGATGCCGGGTTTAGTTTGACCCATATAGGAACCCTCTATGGTTCGCGAAACCCACAGGCGGTATGGCAGGCCCTGCAGGAATTGGTTCAAAACGAACCGGGATTCAGCGAAGATTTTAAGTTGCGCCTAATTGGGAAAACGGAACCCGTTGTGCTTGACTCTATTCGAGAATACGGATTGGAGGAACACCTCGAAAATTTGGGTTATCTCGCTCACGAACAAGTGGTGGCTATGCAGCAAAAAACGCAACTACTGCTGTTGATTTTTTCTCAAAAGGAGCGGACGATCATCCCAGGAAAACTCTTTGAATACCTCGCAGCCCGCAGGCCAGTTGTCTGTATTGGATCTCCTGAGTGGGATGCTCCTCAAATATTGGCAAAAGCCAGAGCTGGCCAAACGGCATTGTTTGGTGATAAGGAAAAGGTAAAATCCATCATTTTGGAATACTACCACCTTTACAAGAAGGGACAATTGACATTACCTGCATACGATATCACCCGATTTAGCAGGCCTGCGTTAACAGAGAGGTATGCCCAACTCTTGGACAAGCTTACAGCTTAGCTAGTATCCCGGCATTAATTGGTGATATTGGGCAATTGTAGTTGTCACTGTTTCAATATTCTGATCAATGGCCTAACCTTTCCAGTGGTGGTTATTTCAATAAAATAATACCCAGGCTTTCCTTCTATTTCAAGGTTCAATTCTTCGGTAGAGACATACTCTTTTGAACTTAAAACCTGACCTTTAGTATTGAGTACTTTAGCCGTAACAGCATTGTGATTTTTACCCAGGTTTACCGTTAAATTCCCAATTGTCGGATTTGGATAAACAAGAAGGGCTCCGTCAATACTGTTCTCAACAATGCTTACCCCAATTACTTCGTAGCATGCAGAAGTATCAATACAGTCATTTTGGGTTATCTCAACAGCATAGCTGCCGTTAGAAGAAGCAATGTAGGTTTGATTGGTTGCTCCACTAATTGTAGCAAAATTTTCGCCACAACTAAGCCATTGGTAGCTTGCTCCTGAGAAACTTGCTGTAAGGGCTGTTCCACTCTGAATGACGGAAATATTTATCGGGGTAATTGTCAGGTTGGTAGTAATTATAGAATCACAACCGTACGTATTTGCTCCAAACAAGGTGTCATTATAGGTTCCTGAGCTGGTCCATGTATAATTCCCGCTTGGCGAGACATAACTATCACAAGCAGAAACGGAGATTGTAGATGTACTACCGTAGTTGATTGTCAGGTTAACGGAAATAACGGAATCACAACCGTTTGCATTTGCTCCAAACAAGGTGTCACTATAAGTTCCTGTGTTGGTCCAGATATAATTTCCGCTGGGCGAGATGTAGGTATAGCATGATGAAGCGAATAATGTGGAAGCATTACTATGGTTAATCGTCAAATCAATGGACATGCTGGAATCACAACCACTTGCATTTGCTCCAAACAGGGTGTCAGCATAGGTTCCTGAGCTAGTCCAGATATAATTTCCGCTTGGTGAAGTATAGCTATTGCAGGCTGTTGTTGTCACCATGGAAGGTTGAGATGTTACATTCGTACCAATGTAAAGTTCGCTTATTTCACATGGTGTTAAAACTCGGTCGTAGATTCTTACCTCATTAACAGACCCAGTAAAATTCAAAGCGCCTAGATTGCTTTTTCCCAAGTAGAATTTATTATTTGCTGCTCCATTTCCAACAAACAGAGTTTCAGAGATGCTCCCATCAAAAATGCCATCGACATACATGAAGGTGGTACCTCCATTTGATTGAACAACAATGTGGTGCCAATTTCCATCAGCTAAGGATGAACTACTGGCGTATGAGCCAGGGGATGTACTGTCGAAAAATCCGATAATTTTTCCAGTATTAGGTTGCACAGCGACAGAGAATCCCATAAATGCTCCCTGTAGAATGACTTGGAGGTTGGAGGTTATCGTAGCAGAATTGAACCAAAGGGAAATGGCAGTTTCCGTAAAAGTGGAATTGTTAAAATTGTTGATAAGCGAGATACTGGAAGAGCCATCGAAAACCAGCACTGAGTCGGTAGCGCTAACTGAGGAATAAGTGATATTGCCTGACTCTGTTGTCAGATCATGATTGTTGGCTGTTTCATCCGCGAGACTGCCGTTAAATTTGTAATGCGCGTGGAGTCCATTGTTTAAGTTTTGTCCTTGCATGACCGAGGAAGTCACCATGAACAAACACAGCAGGAAAAAGGATAAATTTTTCATAGAATTTATTTTTAAGGGTTAAAATAGGAGGTGTAGGCTTTCTCATTTTCGGGTATGGTGTAAATTAACATTATTTGTCGATTTTATAAACTGTCTAATTTCTAGGGAAGCTTACAAAAACATTCCAAAAGACTTCGAATATGATGTTCACTAAGTAATGAAGGGATTGAAGCTCCAATTGACTGAAATCGTAGAAAAGTGGAAGTTCGCAGAAGGCAATTAATGACAAGTTTTTGCTTTCCAATTGATAGCATAAGTGGTAATTCATTTTTTTGTCTGTGAAGTGGTTTCAACCGAGAAGTCGTTGCCTTTTATTATTTAAATTTGGCTGAGTTTTGTGGCTTTCTGTTCCAGGATTTTTTCTTATCCACAACACTGTTTACTGCAAGATTCAGGAATTCTTAAAATGAATTGTATTCAATCCAGCCTATGAGTAAGTCACTATCTCTATTTGCCTTAGGTATACTAGTGCATACATTGTATGTTTTAATCGTACTTGTGACCGACAGTGTCTTAGTGACCCATTGGCAAGTAGATTCCGGGCAATTGACTGATTTGATTCACTCATTTCGGGTAAACTCAGAATCATACATTCAACCGGGTGAAAACTATTTGGAGAAAGGAATTTTTGGTGTGGGTATGGCCCCTGATCATTACCGTACTATTGGATATCCAGCTTTCATTGCACTTTTCAAATATTTCATGGGACCATATTGGTTTTTTGGAGTAACCATTGTGCAATTAATTGTGGGTGCACTCATTTACCCCCTAGCCTATAAAATAGGAAACATATACTTTCCGAATGACAAAAGAACCACGTGGATAGCTACGGTATTAATGATGCTGTTAGGAGGTTATTATACTCAGAGTATGTATATAATGACTGATTTGCTTTTCTCTTTTTTCTTTTTGCTAGGAGTCTATTTTAGCCTCGAATCGACTGTTAAGAATAAACCAATAATTCTACTTTTTGCTATACTCTCTTTTATTTTTACCGGCTTGATTCGCCCCACTTTGATACTTTTTCCGATAGCTTATTGCATTTATCAAATTCATATAGCCAACTACTATGATGTCTGGAAAATTGGCCGCGTAAAAAGGATGATTTGGGTTTCTTCGCTTGTACTTATAATCGCCTGTAACCTATCTTCAATAAGGGTATATTACCATTATAATACATTCTCTCCATCTAATGTCTTGGGAATAAACATGTTTGATTATACCGTAAAGGAGGTTTTATTGTCTGAGGGAGAAAAGGAACAATTTCAAGGGCTTAACCAAACAATTGATTCCGAAGAAAGCTGGATGGAAAAAGACAAACTGAAAAAGAAATACTTTTTTGAAACCATTGTCAGCTACCCGGTTTCCTCCATATCGTACTGGTTAAGTGTTGTAAATGCCCATATGTTTTTTCCTCATTATTGGGAAATAGGTGCCATATACGGAGTAGCGAAAAAGAACAGGCCTGAACACAACCTGAAAAAGTCAACCTTCATGGTTGTCATCCATTATTTATTTTGGATAATTAATGTAATGCTGTTTACAGCCTTTCTTCTATACCTGTTAGCTGCTTTTCTTGGAAAAAAAGAAAAGTATGGACAGCTTCTTTTTATATCGATGGTGCTGATTGTTGGTCTCTTGGTAGGATCCTCTTTTTTGGCTTCAGCAGGACCACGGATAAGGCTTCCAATAGAACCCTTTATTCTAATTTTTTCAATGAAATATATTGCCGATATGATTCGGTCATATAGAGGACTTGGTTTAAAGGCAGAATAAGTATTTTGTTTATGCGCAAGCTGTTGCAGGGAAAGCTCCTGGCTTTTTTGCTGTTAGCTCCTCATCTTCGTACAGTAAAATTTTAAACTTAAAGAGCTTTATCTTACCGTTTCAATTTGGCCATTACGTTACGCACCATTTCGTTGATGTCAGGCGATAACGCTGTTTTGAGCAGAATCAAGACAAAAAGCCCTATCAGGATGGCTGATTTATAGCCAATGTTCAACAAGGCATTGCCTGCATCCGGCAATACCAGACCAAGACCGAATATTCCCAGAATAAGCAGAGCGGCCTTAAATTGCTCCCAGGAGAAAGGCTGAATGCCTAATTTTGCCCACACTACAGCGAACTTTACCACATTGTAGAAGAAAATGGACAGAGCAGTTGCCATGGCTGCCCCTGTTATACCATAAATGGGAATAAATAGAAAATTCGTGAGGACGGTCAGTGCGATGAGTGTGCCCAGAATGGCTAAATTAAGCTTGTAGAACTTAGACATTAAGATGATCTCACTATTCACTCCGGTGGCCATGTCGAACAGCACACCAAGACCGATAAACAATACCACATATTTTCCGCTGGCAAACAATTCGCCTTTCGGCATGATGGCAAATAAGTCATCCAGGTTTACCCAAACCAGAGTGAGCAAAAGTCCCCCAATAATGAATTGGTTGAGTGCTGACTTGCTGTAGAGTGTTGCTACTTCGCTCAATTTACCGGCCTTCATCATCTGTGCGATTAAGGGCAACGAAATGAGCACGATAGCTCTTCTGGGCATTTCGATGGCCAACCCGATATACAGTGCAGTGGAATAGATACCCGTATAGGAAAGGTCTAGCAAGGAAGCAATCATCCAGCTATCAATCTTTGTTGATAAGGTGGCGCCAAAACCACTAAGGATGATGAAAGCTCCGTATATTAAAGCCTCTTTGATGAACGGGCGTCCCAGTTTGGACAGTCCCAGAGAGATGCGAAATGGCTTTAGTTTATAAACGTAGTAGGCCAGCAGGATGGCGTTGATAAGAAATGCCCCAATGTAGCCGTAAACCAATAATTCTTGCGAGAAACTGTAATAGCCATAGGCAATGACCAGAGCACTTATCAGGATCCTCCAGGCCACCTCCTTGAAAACTTTCGGAACGGCTACTCTCAACAAAACCCTGGAATAGGCTTCAGCAGTATTCCTAAAAAGCAGGATCAGACAAAAGGGAACAAGTGTATACAGGTAAGTTAGGAACAGCGGGGAATTGGCCTCAAAATGCGTAATGAAGAGCCCATTGCTCAACAGCAAAATACTTACCGCGAGGGCATATCCGGTGATGGGAATGAGCAAGACAAAAAACTGAAACTGTTGCAGAGCTTCTTTGTCATCCTTGAAAAAAGGATAGTATTTGACCAGTACACCACTAACTCCCAACATGGCGATGGGGGCGATGATCAACACGACATTGGTCAGTAGTGTCAACAATCCAATTTCTTCGGTGTCGAGAAATTTTGGGTAAAGGAACAAAGTATTCACCGCACCAAGCGCTACCCCCAAATAGGAGACGATGCTTGTTTTAATTCCTTGTCTGGCTACTATGCCCATAGTTCCTTCAGAAAAGTATCGGTGGATTTATCAAACTGAATAATTGACAAAAGGTCAATGAATGGAAGTCATACCAAAAGCGGTTCAAGGCGTTTTTGGATTTAGTGCCGCTTGGCTTGAGCTTTTTGCAGCTTGTCTATTACCGCAGTGAAAAATTTGTCCTTGAATGTGATACGGTTTTTTGAAATAATGTGATGTGTCAGGGCCTGGTGGGTATCCTTCTCCAGAAACTCATTTTGCAACATAAAATCAAAAATTTGCAAGGCATATGCAGTATAACCAAAGAGATCGGACACGATGCCCAGTTTCATGGCTCGCTCCTGACCGAGTGCCTTTAACTCCTCTGGAGAATTACAAATTTTGAGGTAGAGGTTTTCTTCACCGACCACTTGATTCTTACTTCTTAATCCGGCAACCGCTTTGCGCGGCCAGGAGAAGACCTGATGACTGCCAAACCGGAAAAAACCATGTTGTGCCAATACTTGTTCCACATCGAACATCAACTTCTGGCCACGATGAACTTCAACAACCCAGGATTCAACCAGTAAACCGACACAAGTGGTACTCAATGATTCCTGGGCTCCCTCAATTGCCTCATATTCAGCCCCGTGAATATCTAGTTTGATGAAATCGACAGGAGGGACATTTTCTTTTTCTACTGCACAGTCGATATCAATACAGGCTACTTCCAAGACTTTGGTGGTTGCCCTCGGAGGATAACCAACCTTGTTGTCAAACTGTTGCAACAGATCTTTGTTTGGAGGGTAAACAGACGAGGTGGCGGGGTTTTTTGCAAGGTTTAATGAAATACTGGCCTCTTCCTTCCACAGCCCCTTGTTAATGATGATCTCATCAGCAGATATCTGAATATTGGCCGAAGGATCCGGTTCGAAACGAAGCACAGTAAGCAACTCATTTGACACCGTATTGAACGGTTCAAAAAGTGCTCCTCGACTTCCTCCATCTACTACAACCAGTCTATTTTTCTTGAGAAAATTTTCTGCATGGCTATGGCTTATCACCTTTCTTTTTTCTGCCATTGGAGCTATTTGAGTCGAGTGATTTCTTTTGAAAAATTCTCTAATAAAAATGATTTTAAACTCAATTTTCTAGTGATTAAGTGCAGATACAAATATCGAATTATCACCGGTGTATTCGGCACTTTGCACCGTGAAGTATTCGGCTACTTTGCTGTCAAAAGCCATCGGATTGATAATGTCAGCATCCATCGTGTCGGAGGCTAAATGGAAAGTCCAGGCATGGTCGTTGAATGCTCTGTTGGTGTGAAGCCCGCTTCTCCATCTTTCGCAGGAGTAGGCTGGGACATGAAAGAACAGATTTCCACCTTTCTTAACCAATTGCTGCATGTCTGTAAATATAGCATCTAAATCTGGAATGTGTTCCAGCGTGTGGGACGAGAAAATGTAGTCTACCGGCTGCTTTACATCGGTCAAATTCTTGTAGTTTACCTGGCGGTTGAACGTGTCCTTTTCTGCAAAGTCGACTACTTTGGCGTGCAAGCTAACCGGGCCGTTTGCCCCTCCAAAATCAACACCATTCAGTGATTTGTCAAAGAGCACGGGCAGCAACTCCTGCTTTTTTTGCCAGAGTGTTTTCCACCTCCAACAGCCCAATAGTTTGTGGCACCGCATGTGTCGGTAAATAAAATTGGCCGACTTCTCCTCTGCATCATTGGTGTAAGAGGCAAACCCAGGATCTGTCGCACCGTGGGTCATGATACTGTCGTAAGCCTCTGAATCCAAGTAGTTACGCTGCATTGTTTCTTGTCGCTTGCGCGCATAATACCCGTTAACAAGGAAGTTGTTGTATCTGATTTTGTGGAGAGTGCCTTTTACTTTCTGGTACATAAGATGACATTAAAAGTGGCTGCCGTTGCCAATTGATGCGTTGCGTATCATTTCGATTGAATCAACCTTTTTATATGTGTAATGACGCGCTTTTTACCATTTCGTAAGTCTACCGCGAACATTTTTTTTCGCATTTCCATTCGGGTTGGCAGTGAATCCAACAAGGCCAGGAAATTATCTGCAACAGCAGCATTGTCGATTTCTTCACCCAGCCCTAAATTTTTAAAACCGTATTGTTCCGAAGCAAAAAAGTGCGTCATCTCACGGCTATTTTGAGCCATGACGATGGACGGAATACCCAGCAATGCCAATTCATAGGTGGTCCGACCGGCAGAAGTAAAAGCAATGTCTGCCACTTGCATGTAATGTGAAATATTGCTGATGTTCTTGAAAACGGAAATATCCTTGTATTGATTCAGCGTATCGTAATTAGCATACCCCAGTCCTGCTACCACATTGATCGTAATCTGTCGCTGCTGGCAGATGTCGTAGATACTATCCAGCACCTTGGCCGTGAGGTTATTGGGATCAACGCCACCAAAGCTAATCAGTACGTTGGATACTTGTTCTTGCAATTCTTTTTCCTTGGTCAGAATGAATTCATCCCGGGCGCAAAAATAGCTCGGTCCGCTAAAGTGATTTTCAAGGGGAGTTTCTTCCGGATAAATCGCGTTAAAAACCAAGTCAGCCAGTTCAGTGCCTGCACCTAAATCCTCAATGTTGATGATCTGGATGTCCCGCTCTTTATATGGCCGCATAGATTCAACGGTAGAGTCGAGTCGGTCGTTGATTACGATGTCAGGACTCAATTTCAACACCTCAGCAGTTAAGTCATCGCCCTCTTGAAGGTGGCAAGGATAATTGTGTTGTGAAATAATTTGGTACCCCAACGCGCTCTTAGCATCGCAAAAGAAAATGACCTCATGATCGAGGATCTCGTTGGCCAGAATCAGTGTGTTGTAAATGTGGCCAAGTCCTATTTCGGGATACCCACTCACCGAAAACACAATGCGTTTGCGGTTGAGGTGGTAATCGCACAAATTCCAATCTTCAAAAGTATCGATGTCGATGGACTGCTTCTGCGGCAATTCAAACAGTTCAACCTTTTGGCCAATTCGGCCCGCTTCGGAAATGACGGTGTCTCTGGTAATGAGAAAGCCACCCGTTTCTTTGTATACAGGCTCCAAATACTGCCGGTTGACTCTGGCGGTATAGTTGGGGTAAAACCCTTCCTCATTTTTTTTCCACGTGAGGTGGGTGTCGTTGGTAGCCGAAATGATGGTGTCCACTTTTGGGAAGTCTACCATTTGTTGCAGCGCCTTGTCCAGGGATGCTGTTTTTAACAAAGGCGAAGTGGGTTGCAAAGTGACGATCAGATCATACGTTTTGTTGGCAGCTGCCATGATTTCCTCGTAAGCACTGAAAATTACTTCATCCAGTGTAATGGCATCACCAGATAAATGGAGGTTTCTGTTGTGCACATTGGCCCCCAATTTGGCTGCCAGGTTGAGGATTTCATCGTCTTCAGAAGACACGTAAACATCCGGTTGAAACGATGAGTTCAAGGCGTTGTTGATGGAATATTGCAGCAGTGGTTTTCCGGCTAAAGCACGTACATTTTTCCTCGGTATTCCCTTGGAACCACCTCTTGCCGGTATGATAATTAAAACACGCATGGACGTCTTTATTGGCTTTCGTTCACCGGATACAAATCTAGTTCATATTTTTGTGACCATAACCCATGGAAGAGAACGATAAAACAAACCCCAATTCCGCACGGAAACTCGCGATTGTCTTACGGGATCTTTCACAGCAGGAACTGCAATTGCTGGTCACCGAAACGGCTGGTGCGTCATTGGATATTCAACTGCCAGATGGCATCTTGCCTGAAGGTTTGAATGCCAATCCAGTGCGGGTGTTGGACGTAGATAAAATTTACCAGGAGTCGTACGAGGATGCTTTTGAGGATGTGTTGGGCTTTGGCGAACTGCAGTTGAAAAATGGTAACACGCTGGCAGCGCAATTAAAAGGCATTGATGGCCGCAGTTGGTGGTACTACCTTCGTTTTATGGCGCTCTATAAGTACCGTTCAAAGTTAAATGACCACCGGTTACTGGAGCAAATCAATCAGCTGAAAAAGGAGTATGCCGATGTGCTGGTTTTTCATCAGTCGGGCTACATGCATACCCAAATGCAGGGCACGGTGCAGAGTTTTGTCAAAAGGAACGCTGATAAGTCGGCTTTGATCACCAATACATTTCGGTTCATTTTTATCTTTTTGTTTCGGGTGCTGATGGGAATCACCCAGGTGGGGCAATTGTTCCGTTCTGCACGGCATGTTTTGCTCACGAATGCACAGCCCAACCAAACCATTATCCGGAAAGCTGACTTAAGCGAAATCCGTGGAGATCATTTTGCAGAATACCTGCAAGATGCCATCGAGCAAGAGTCCGACTTTTTGAACTTGTCAGAACTGTTTCCGCCCAACCTGAAAGCCAACAAGAAAATTCAAATAGGCGGAGAAATCTTGTTTTCGCGGCATAAGCGCACGTTGAACCTGGAGCTCATCCTGCTGTTGCAGTTTTTTAACCCCTGGTTCTACGCACGCGCTTTACGGGGAGTGTTAAAGGTGCGGCAGAGTTTTAGTGGCCTTGGTGCATTGGAGCCCAATATCGAGAACGGTTTTATTTTGCAGATTCTGCCGTCCTTCAAGCGTTTGTGCTTCTTTTTGGCGGTGCGCAAAGCTGCTCTAACGTGGCTGTTTCGGGTGAAAAATTTTGAAACTGTTGGTGGGACAAACGAACACGATCCACGGGTGAAGAGTATTTTGGAGACTGCGGAGTTTCATGGCAAACGCTCCTTTGGAATCCAACACGGGGTCATTCACCCCCGACACATGCATTACTGTTTTACGCCAAAAGATGCCACGCACAAGCCATTTCCGGATACCACATTTATGTGGGGACAACATTGGGCTGACTGCCTGACAACGGATTCGAGTTACGCTTCTGAACAGCTGAAGGTCGTTGGGCAGATTCGTAGTGACATCATTCCCCGTTTGTTGGGCATTGATAAGTCAAAATTGATTGCTTCCGTTGACACGTCTAAAAAGACCATCCTTTATCCATCCCAGCCACTCTACACGGGAGAAGAGGAGATGCGGAAACGATTGGCGACTGATGTGTTGACCATTTCAAAAAAGTTCCCCAACATTCAATTGATCATAAAACCACATCCCAAAGAATTGGATTGTGCCGATTTTATGGGGGCCATAGCCAAGCAGGTAGGCACCACCAACTATCAGATTTTTACGGGAGATTTGTACAAATCCATAGCAGCTTCCGATCTGGTAATAGTCTACAACAGTACGGTAGGAGCGGAGTCGGTCTATTTTGGAAAACCCTTGTTGGTGCTCGATTATTCGGGCAACGATTTTAGCGGCTTCATTAAGTCAGGTATCGGAACGGAAGTGCTGAATTACGCGTCATTGGAACAAAAGGTCAACGAATTCAGCAAGGATAGTCTTCAAACAGATGCTGATTCGCAACACCGGTTTGTTCAGGCCAGGGCTTTTCAAATTGATGGGCAGGTGGCTCCCCGAATTATGGCCGAATTGCGGGGTTAGAATAATTTTTCAAACCGTTGCTTCTGAGATTTCGAATAGTGATGTTTCGGATAAAAGTAATTGGTCAACGCGTACCTTGTTCCCTCAGTAATCGGTCTTCCACGGTGAATGCCACTGGTGTCAACTAAAATGACAGTACCTCTTTTGGCTGTAAAAATTTGTGATTTTAGCGGTGGGTGCGCAGCCAGAAAACTCTGTACCTGGTCATTGGAAATTCTGTTCTGATTGGCAGAAAACCCATTTTTCTTAATAGAAGAATAGATGGTGGATGGCTTGTGAGATCCGAGTACAAACTCGAAAGGTCCGTTGTCAGGACCAACATCAGTCAGGTAGATGATGCTTTTGTATTGTTGTCGGAATACGCTGTCTCGGTGCCAGCCACCGCCTGAACCAAGGTTGTTGTCTTTGGGAATTAACCGAGCTCCCAGTGTGTGCGAATTGATCAGTTCTGATTGCAAATACCGTTCGCCAATTTCATGCAGAAAAGGATCCTTATGGAATCGGGCAATTGCCTCGGAATAAAGGTGTGAGCCATAAAGGCGCGTATCCGATTTGGCTTCATCTTGCCAGGTGTGCGCCTCATCTCCTTCGATGTTTTTATCAATGTCTGCAATGATTTTATCACACTCCTCGGGGGAATAGTAGTCATTCAAAACATACAATCCCGTTTCGCGAAGTTGGTTCGCAATTCGTTCGGCTTCACTGTTGTTCGGCCCAAAAGTCTTTTTGTTCAGTGTGTTTCTAACACCTTCATATTGAAGATGACTCCAGGCTTGTATGAGGTTTCCGAAAGACATTTTTTATTGGGAGCAGTTATTTTTATGACCGAAAAGAAGATGCATTCGCTACCGTATAAAATTACTAAAAAGCGCGGTTAATGCCGATCAACCAACGAAATTCAAAAAACTCAGTTCCGGCAGGTGGGGTGTTTAGAAACAAGGGCATGTCAAAACGAACCGTCAATGGTTTAACACCGCTCAATGGTCCCCATCGTCTGATAGTCAAGGCTGAGCCCACTCCTGCATCGGCCCTTATATCCACCAATTTTAAACTTTCTCCAGGAGCATTGTAATTGATGACACCAGCGTCCCCGAAAAGATAGGTGGTCAATTTGATGCTGTTTTTGAGAATTCGAGGATTGAAAGGAATGAGTCGGTTGAATTCAATTTCGGTGTTGAAAGCAGCTCCAGACTGCCCGGCATAAGTGGCATGCAAAACACCGTCTTCATCTTCAAAAGGAGCAATGTAACCGGCATAACCGCGCAAGTTCAAACCACCTCCATACTGGAAATGATTCGTGCTGGCCCCATGTCCAAGCCATTCTGAGTCTAACCAACCGCGGGAACGGGTGTATTTGTTGTCCATCATTGCTTCGGGGTTTGCTCCTGCCAAAAATAGTTGCGACTCGGGTGCCCAAGAGCCACCGCTGCCATACTGCAAAAAGGTGCGGGTGTTCCATTTTAGTTTTCCCAAATTGTTTTTGTTCACCACAGAAAACTGTGCATAAGCATATTGGTAGTCCGACTCCAGCGAAGTGGAGTGGAGCCTCAATCCAATTTGGCCTCTCCCTTTGCTGTAGCGGTAATTGTGTCGCATGCCTACATTGATCGTGTTGTTCCATTGATCGGCATTCCATTCATTGCTGTAGAGCAGGTAATTGAGGTGTTCCGTTTGAGCGCGGTACAAGGTTTTCGCGTAAGTGAAAAGAGTTGTTTTGCCGGATTTTGACTTTTTCTCTATCCCAAGAGTGGAGCCCCAAAGGCCATCCAAATTTTTGAACTGACCGTAAACACTGGATCCTCGTGAAAAATTGTTTGTGGCTGTTCGGTAGTTGAGGCGAAAAGAGATGGGATCGTACAAGTCGCGAATGGCACCGTTTTCATCCACCGTCTTTTCCTGTAAAATGCCTGTATTGACCCAGGTGGTTAAATCAAAAACATGCAGGTAGTCCATGTAGTTACCATTGATGTGAACTCCAGCCTTCAGGCCGTCAAAGCCATTGTACCAAAGATCAGGGCGGGCAAACAATTCATAATGTTCATGGTCGGCCCGGTTGTAAACGTGTGAATCGAACGAAAGCGAAACCGGAGTTTTGGACCGGTTGTTCAAAGGTTTGTAATCCGCCAATCGACCACTGGGATCTATGGCCACCTCTTTGATGCCTCCAGGGATGGTGACCGTTGCTTCGTAGGTCGGATGTAAATCATCCCAGCCTGTCCATTTTGGCAAAACTGTAGCGGATGTTTCTTTTACAAACCAGGTGTTTGGAATGTGAAATGCATGGGTTGTATTGTCAGCGCCCTGAACTTCAAAGTCGATGGGCATTTGCATGCGTCCCTTGCGTTGAAACGTGATTTGGTACTGGTCGGTGCTGTCCCCACGCTTGATGGAATGGATGCTGTAGTCAATTTTTTTGGTAGTTTCCAGCCACTGATCAAAGAACCAGTTTAGGTCTGTTTTGGCGGCCTGCATGATGGAAGCCCTGAAATCTTCTGGATAAGGATGCGCAATTTTCCACTGCTCAAAATAATGTTTCATGGCCTTTGAAAACAGCTCATCACCCAACACATACTGGAGGTTGTAGAGCATCGTGGCTGTTTTAAAGTAAACTTGACCGTAGCTGCCCTGCAATTCTTCGTTGCCGTCAAAACCGTCTGAGTGAGTGTTGAGATAGGCGTCACGGCCTGTTAGAGCACTTTTTAGATATGGGTAATAAATGCTGCTGTAGCGAGCTAAATCAGGCTTCTTGAACGCCCTTTTGTAACCGTTTTTAGGCGGGTCTGCTACCACGGTATCCCCATCCAAAGCTTTGAGGCACCAAGCGGTTAGAAATTGGGTAAATCCTTCGTCCAATATGGGGCGGTAAGCTTCGTTGTTACCGACTTGTCCGAAAAACCAGTTGTGGCCTACTTCATGGGCCAGCAATCCACGGTAACCTGGGTCGCCACCACCGTCAAGGGTCAGCATGGGGTATTCCATCCCGTCACGGGCATCTGCCACGATCATTTTGTGGTAAGTATACATCCCAAAATCTTCAGAGTACACCCGGATGATATCGGTTGTGTACTGCGCAGCATTCTGCCACTTGGATGCATGCGGCTCCTGCACGAGGGCATAGCAAGTTATCCCGTTCCATGTGGCTTCCCCGATGCGGTAGGTCGGGTCGGCAGTAAAAGCGAAGTCGTGCACATTCTCAGCATGAAATCGCCACGTCTTTGTAGCCCCTTCTTTGACTGGAATGATTTCGGATGGTGGTGAATTCCACGGTTTGTCTTTGAAATTCTTGATGTCTAGTTTGGCCCTCAGGTCAGCTGGGAGTACTTCTTGGCGGTTAAGTAAAAATCCCGTTGCATCCAACACAAAGTGCTGGGGAAAGGTGAGGTCGACATCAAATGTGCCGAAGTCGCCATAAAACTCATGTCCGAGGTGCTGGTCAGTGGTCCAGCCAAATTTGCGATCGTATACTGAAATGCGTGGGTACCAGTGTACTCCGTTGTAGTGTTTAGACCCAAATGCATTGAACAATTGCATCCGTCTGCCTACGTTGCCCCCGTTGTCAAAGTAGGTTTTGAATTGGATGTCAAACTCGATGCTTTCCCCACTTTTAAGCGGCTTTGGCAAATACACCTTTAGCAAGGTGTTGTCCAGTTCTGTTTTTACCTCTTTCTTATCGACTTTGATACCCAGAATTTCGGTCCCCTTCTTCTCTGACTCGTATTTACCGTATCTATTTACCCGGTCGTTGTTTGCATTCAGGTTATCCAAATAAGAGTCTGGCTGAAAGGCATTTTGATAGAGGTGGAAAAAAACATAATCGAGCTCATCCGGAGAATTGTTGGTGTAGACCAGGCGTTCATTTCCTGAGATAATGTCCGTTTTGTCATCGACTTCAGCAGCAATGGTGTAGTGAACATCCTGTTGCCAATAGCCTTCGAAGGGTAAACGGTTTTTCCAATAGTTCGGGTTCTCCTTACTCGCATAGCGATTGGGAGACTCCAATGGATTGTATTGTTGGCTCATTGATGGACTGCTAAACAAGCAGATCCATCCTACAAGAATAAGAGCTAAGTATCGCATCAATAGGTCTTTTTAGGAGAGGCGCTAAGGTAGCGATAATTTGAAAAGATTGACCCTGTTTACTGTGGACAGGAGTCACAAGTTCTGCGATTCAGATAACCTGAGGGAATCCTTACCGGCATTCATGATGCTGGCGTTTAATTCGAATCCAATGAGTAGAATGATGCAATTAAAATTCATCCAAAGCATCAGCACGAGCAAGGAACCGATGGAACCGTAGAGTTTGTTGAATTGACCAAATTGATTGACATAGAATGAAAAGCCAACAGAAACGATAATAATCATGACCGTGGCCAGAGAAGAGCCGGCCGAAAAGAATTTCCATTTGGTCAAGTTGCGGGAAGGTGCCATGAAATAGATGAAAGAGACCGAAAAGTAAATGAGCGAAAGGATGACCAGCCATTTACCCAGTTGTAGCATGATCAGATCCCAGCCTCCGCTCAGTACGTTGTAATCGACTAGTGCGTCAATAATAATTTCACTAAAAACAATGAGCACAACGGAGGTAACCACCAGCAAAAACAGGATGAAGATGAGCAGAACTGAGATGAGTCGCTGCATCAAAATGCTTCGACTTTCAGTGGTGAGGTAAGATTGATCGAAGGCGGCAATCATTGCGGAAATGCCGTTGGTGGCGAAGTAAATTGTCAGGATAAATCCGAAAGAAAGCAGCCCTGTGCGCTCCTGATTCAGTAAGTCATCAATGGTTGCTTTGCTTAGGTTGAAGGCCTCTTCGGGAAGAATTGTTTGTAGTTGCAACAACAGCTCTTCGTGAAAATTGTCAATGGGGATGTAGGGAATCAGCGTGAACAAAAAGATGATCCCCGGAAACAGTGCGAGAAAAAAACGGAAGGCCAGAGAAGAGGCCCGGGTGTTAATGGCCCCCTTTTGCAATCCACGCAAAAAGAAGCGGGCCACATCGTATAAAGGAATGCCGTCAAAGCCGGGTAAGACAATGCTCTTGCTCAGTTGCACCAGATGAGAAACCGGAGTCTTTTCAAGGATGTACCGAACAATTTTTTTGAACATTAGCGGCTAAACTGCTTTCAAGCTAAGGTCGAGACTTTTAACGGAATGTGTTAAAGCTCCTGAAGAAATATAATCAATTCCACATTGTGCATAGCTGGCAATGTCATCAATGGTAATGCCTCCGGAAGATTCGATCTCCATACGCCCATCAATGATATCTACTGCTTCTTTGGTCAGCTCCACCGAAAAATTATCCAACATTACCCGATTGGCCCGGCCATCGTCCAACACTTGTTGCAATTCTGACAGGTTGCGCACTTCAATTTCGACCTGGAGGTTTTTGCCTTTGCTTGCGAGATAGGCGTAGGTGCGGTCCAAAGACGCCTGTATGCCTCCCGCGTAGTCAACATGATTGTCTTTTATCATGATCATGTCGAACAATCCAAACCGGTGGTTTTCACCGCCTCCAATTTTTACTGCCCATTTTTCCAATGCGCGCATTCCGGGCGTTGTTTTCCGGGTGTCCAACAATTTGGCTTTGGTTCCAGCTAATTTGGCCGACATGCGGTGGGTGAGGGAGGCAATTCCACTCATGCGTTGCATACAATTCAGCACCAGCCGTTCAGCAGTCAAAATGGATTGAGCAGGTCCCGATACTTCAAAGGCCACATCTCCCACTTTTATGGCATCCCCATCGTGCAAAAAGACTTTCACTGACAAGGTGGGGTCAACCGTTTTGAAAATTTGTAGCGCTACTTCAATTCCCGCTAATATACCATCTTCCTTTACCAGCAATCGGGCGGTAGATAGTTCGTGGGCTTCAATGCAGGCAAGTGAAGTGTGGTCACCATCCCCAATGTCCTCTTTGAGGGCAAGGGAAATAAATTCCTGAAGATTCATGTAGTCGAATTAATCCTCAGCAGGGTCGATGCGCAATTGTTTGATTTCATCGCGATCCCCTACTTTTTTCACATAAAATGAAACCCTGAATTCTCCGTCATTGGTGCCTAGGGTGCCAATGGCATAGCGCAATCCGCTTTTGGAAGTACCACTGTGCAAAATGTGAAAAGACTTTGGAGTATGGTCAGCAAAGAAATCTTTCAGAATCAACTCTGCCTGAGCTTTGCTGTAAACGTTCTCTTTTTCAAGAACAGTCATGTCAATCGTTTTTCCGAAATACTTGGACAGCTCTTTGGAGTTTCCCGCCTTAATAGTGGCCGAAATTTGATCAAATACACCAGCAAAACTCATCAAAGTGAATGCCAGTAAACTGCTTAAAAAGATGGCTTTTATCTGTCTCATGCTGGTATAAAGTCAATAATTGAGCCAAAAATTACAAGGTACCTGGACTCTTCACAAATTTACTTTTTTTAAATTAAATTGAGCCCGCTTATGAAGGTCACCATCATCTTTACTGGAAAAACGGAAGAAAAGTACCTCTTGGAAGGGATCGCCATCTATGAAAAGCGGATAAAACACTACTTGCCTTTTGAAGTGGTGACTGTGCCTTCCGTTAAAAATTTGGGAAAATCTGGCGAAGCACAGGTGCAGGAAAAAGAAGGAGAACACATCCTGAAGCGGATCAGCAACCGCGACTACCTGGTACTGTTAGATGAACGCGGCAAATTGCTGGATTCGTTGCAGTTGGCGGATTTTGTGGAGAAGCGCAAGCAACAGGCGCGTGATGTGGTGCTTGTGATTGGTGGGCCTTATGGCTTTTCACAGGCGGTATACGACCGGGCAGACTACCAACTTTCGTTGTCCAAAATGACTTTTTCTCACCAGATGGTGCGGCTATTTCTGGTCGAGCAGGTGTACCGTGCTTTGACGATTCTTAGGGGAGAACCGTATCACCACCGTTAGCCTTTGACAGGTTTTGCTGCCATTTCCAGGCAGAATCCATCATTTCGTGCAAGGAAAACCGCGTGGACCAATTGAGGTGTTTTTTCGCTTTGGATGAATCGGAAAAGATGGCGGCCATGTCACCGGCCCTGCGACCAACTTCTTTGAAATCGAGTTTTAATCCCGATACTGCCTCAAATGCAGCAATGATTTCCAAAACTGAGACTCCGTCTCCCGTTCCAAGATTAAAAATATCGTAAGGTTCAATGTGCTCAGATTTCAGCATATGTCCGATGGCCAATACATGTGCGTTGGCGATGTCCATAACGTGCACATAGTCGCGAATAGCAGATCCATCACGGGTTGGGTAGTCGTTTCCAAAAACTTCCAATTGGTTGATAATGCCTGAAGCAAACTGCGTGACAACAGGAATCAAGTTGTTGGGAATGTTGTTGGGGCTCTCTCCGTTCAAACCTGAAGGGTGGGCCCCTACGGGATTGAAGTACCGCAGGATGGTAGCATGCATCTGGTCGTTGGCATGTACGAAATCCCGGATAATCCGCTCGCCTACCAATTTGGTAAAACCATAGGCTGAAGCTGTTTCGCCCAACGGAGTTTCTTCGTTGACAGGAGGGGTCGAGTTAGCATCGTAAACTGTGCAGGAAGAAGAGAAAATGATGTGTTGGATGTTTTCTCTTTTCATGGCCTCGAGCACGTTGATCAGCGCACCAATATTGTTTTGGTAGTACAATAGTGGCAAGTCGATGGATTCGCCAACAGCCTTCAGTGCTGCGAAGTGAATGATTCCGTCAAAGTTTTTTTCCTTGCTGAAAAAATCATCCACCTGACCTTTGTCCGTCAAGTCGATCGTGTAGTTGGCAATACGCTTTCCCGTAATTGCTTCGATGCGGTCAAATGAAGCTGGCTGAGAATTGCAATGGTTGTCGATGGAAACGATGTCATATCCTTGTTCAATCAGTTCAATAATGGTGTGCGAACCAATATAACCAGCTCCTCCTGTGACTAAAATCTTCATTTCGATAATTCCATTTAGAATAGCCGGCAAAGATAGTAACCCTTTGCCAACGTGCAATTTCGTAATTTTACTTTTCCGGCAGGAATAATACCCAAGGTATTGTATGAGGAGAAGTCTGATTGAATCTGGTATTCAGTTTTGGGAGGTGTTGCTCGCCATGGTCGTGTTGGCCGTTATTTTGGTCATTGCCAATATTATCAAAAACCGAAAGATTGACGCCAAACCTGAATACCGCTTTTTTGTTTGGGGCCTATTGACTAAGGTCGCTGGAGGGATTGTTTTCTTTTTAATCTATTTCTTTTACTACCGAGGGGGCGACACGATTGCCTATTTTGAATCTGCAGAGACTTTTGTCAATTTACTTCTAAACTCGATCGGAGATTTTTCGAGTGTATATTTTAGCTCTTCTTCCAGAGAAAATGTGTTTCTATTTAATGGAGACACGGGCTTTCCTCACTACTACATGTATAGTCAGTTGGATACATTTACGGTTATTCGACTCATCATTCCAATTGTATTTTTGACAGGGAAGAGTTACCTCTTAACGACCATTATAGTTTCCTGCTTATCCTATTATGCTGCTTGGCAGGCTTACCGGGTTTTTTGTGATTATTACCGTGATAAGGGAGTGGATTTGCAGTTAGCGATAGCATTTTTATTTGTCCCTTCCGCTGTTTTTTGGGGCTCAGGAATTCTAAAGGACTCCATTACAATGGCTGCGGCTAGCCTGTTTTTTTGCGGATTCTATGGGCTTTTTATTGCCAATAGGCGTATTTTATATAATATTTTCTTCCTGCTTATTTGGGGATATTTACTGATAGCAATTAAACCATATATCCTACTTGCATTAATGCCAGGAGCGCTGGTATGGCTTGTTTTTGACCGGATTAAAGGTATTCAGAATAAAATTTTATCGACCGTTTTAGTGCCTTTTTTATTGATTTTAGCGGCAGGAGTAGGGGGCGCCCTGTTATCATTTCTGGGAGACTCGTTGAGTGATTATTCTCCAGACAAAATATTCGAGAAAGCAATTATCACTCAGCAAGACCTTAAACAGGATTATTATGGCGGAAATTCTTTTGATATTGGTGAGATTGATGCATCAATTGGAGGAATGATCTCTAAAATCCCGATTGCCATCGCTTCAGGACTTTTTAGACCATTCCCATGGGAGGTGACGAATGTGGTCATGGCATTTTCTGCAATGGAAGGGGCAATTCTGGCAATTTTGACTATCTGGTTGCTAATGAAAGTAAATTTCTTTCGGTTGATTCGTCACATTTTTGATGACCCCATGCTTATTTTTTGCCTCTCTTTTTCGTTGTTTTTTGCTTTTTCGATAGGGTTGACCACGGCTAATTTTGGGGCCTTGGTGAGGTTTAAAATCCCTTGTCTGCCTTACTTTGTGGTTTTTGTCTTTGTTCTATTGAACATGAGAAAACAACTAGCCCGCTCTTCTGATTAATTGGTGCTGTCTGAGGAATGCTCTATGAGGTGCCTTTTTGTATATACTTGACGAGCAATGGTGAATGACCGATGTCTTTTGGCAACCAGGGCAATTCGGTTTCGGTGCCCAGGCTTTGCAATCAAATTCAGAATAGTATCGATAGCTTTTGTTGTTTCATTTGGTACTAAAATATCGAACACCGCACCTGCTTCTTCTTCCAATGCTATTGCATCATCATCACCAACACCTTTTGGCAATACAATGGGTAGACCATTGGCCCAGTACTCTCCATTTTTTATAGGGGAAAAGGCGAAGGACCATTTTGTTTTTTTGTGCAGCGAGAAAGCGAAGTCCGCAGCAGAAAGGTATTCCGGTACTTGGGTGTGTGGAACTTTTCTGAACCAGATGCTGTTCGCAGGAATTCCGAATTTTTTTATCCTTGAATTCATAAATGCGGCATCGTGAGGAGTTAAAATTAAGAGAAAAAAGTCAGGCCCAATTTGATCAAATGCCTGCTGGAAAATGGCAAAAGCATCCTCATCGTAATAAATGTCACCGAACTTTCCCAAGTAGACTCCAACGACCCTTTCTTCCGACAATCCAATTTTCTTACGTACTCGCTCGCGAGAAGAAATAGAAAATCCAAATGCATCGAGATCTGTCGCGCAGGGAATAACATCCAATTTTTCATCTGGAACACCTTCTTGTTGTAAGCATTTCAAGTAATTATTACTTACGGTTTGCAAGCTGGTGGCATACTTTTTTTGTTTTTTTTCCCAGTGCTGTTGCAACAAGTACCGTGGATCCCAACGAGACCAAACTCCGGATTCAAGCATATAGGCTCCGTGTGGCTCGAAAGATTCAACATGAAAAGCGACTCCGGTTTGTTGGTGCAGCCGAAAACCTAAGGCACCTGCTGTTGCGGAACGACAAATAACTTTATCTACTGGGTGTTTTGAGACAAATATACTAAGCTGTTTTGACAGATTTAGAAAGCCGAAAAGTCGCTTAATCGGATTTGAGTTAGTAGTCGGATCGCTCAGCGGAACATGGGTAACTTTAGGAATGCCTAAAGTTGCTGGTGTGAGAGTTGCAGATGTTCGTTCCACAGAACAGAAAGTAATGCTTGCTACCTTGTCGGATTCGGCTAGGATGCGGAGGTGGGGAAAAATCGTAGCACTGGTCAGACCATCTTCTATTTCCCAGTAACTAAGGAAAAGGATTTTCATTGCCACAAGTTCCGAAATATTGAAAGCATGGCAGCTACAGGTTGTCGATTATTTAGGTAGCTAAGCGCCATGATTCGGGTGATTTTCTTTTTCAGGAGTGTTTTGTCCAAAGCCGTAGCCTCCGGCAATCCCGCAATGCGCTGATACAATTCCTGGTAGCCATTTTCCAGTCCTGAAAGATTGGTCATTGCAGAGCCTTTTCGCTGCCGAACACGCATGATAACCTCCTGAGAATAGGAGTACTGGCTTTTACCAGCATATTGGATGTAGAACCACAGATCCTCGGCATGAGTCATTTCAGTGTCAAATGTGTAGCTTACTGCTGGCAGGCGCTTTATCATGCAACTCACTCCAAAAAAACAGGAGGCACTCAATTGAAAATATTCACGCAGCGGTTGCCCTTTAAAAGTGGGACGGTATACCCGAATGGTTTTTGATAGGTCCTGATTGGCCACTTCAACGGCACCATCAACGATGGCCACTTTCGGGTCATTTTGAAAGACCGTCAGCCGGCTCTGTAAGCTTGAAGGTGTTAACACATCATCAGAATCGAGGAAGCAAAAATAGGAGCCCTGCATGTTTTTGAGGCCCACATTGCGCGCATAACTGACCCCTTTGTTCTGCGAAAAATCGAATGTCCGAATGCGTGGGTCCGAATAATTTTTTATCAGGGATTGAGTCTCATCGGTACTGCCATTGTCTATTACCAGTAATTCCCAGTTTTTATGGGATTGCTCCAACACGGAGTCAATAGCCTCCTGGATATAGGAAGCCACATTGTAAGCAGGCATTATGATTGAAATGAGATCGCTCAACTCACACTCAGGTTTTGATAAAGGTTTATCAACTTCTTCGATTCAATTTCCCAATTGACCACTTCCTGGATTCCAGCAGCATTTTGGGACAATTTTTCGCGGTCGTTTATCATCTGTTGCAATGTATCAACAAATTCTTCCGAGCCAAGGTGCTCATAAAAACAAATGTGGTGGAATTGTTCGTTGAGTTCCAGGCAATTTTGCTGTTTTGTTGAAAGGATAGGCAAGCCTGCCAGGCTGTATTCGTAAAGCCGGTTCGCAGAGGTTAAAATAAACGATTGACTGGTAATGGGCACGTGGCAAATGCCAATATCGGCAGCAGCAAGGTGCGGTACCATGTCCTCCTTGCTGAAGTAATCATGATGGAAGACGTTGCTATGGTCTTGCGCAATTGACTTGAATTTTTCAAACCGGTCGGGACTACAAACAAATACAAGACTGACGTTTTTTAACACAGCAACCGAGTCAGCTAAACGGGAGAATTCGTGCTTCGTCAGGTAAATATTGCCGGTGTGTACCAAAATGAGTTGGTCCGAATCCAACTGAAAAAAAGCATGAAAATAGTTGCTTGTTACCAATGCTGTAGGCTTTTCCGGAATGTTGGTCAAAGCGATGACCGGGCAGCTGAGTTTCATTTGTTCGCGGAGACGACTCGCTATCGGCTTGCTGGCAGTGATGACCGCGCTGAGTAAATGGGCATGTTTGTTTTCCAAATGCCGCATGTATTTCCAGACAATGTAACCCTTCACTTTGTTGAGCCAACCTATGGAAGATTTGTACAAAGGATAGCCCGCTAAATATTCATGCGAATCGTAGATCAATCGAGTCTTGGGGAATTGTTGCTTGTAATGCGCCCCCAAATGGTACATCAGGTGATCGTGGCAATGCAGGTAGTCTGGTTGAAGCTTAGCTATGATGGCCGTAACTCGTTTCAAAAATGCGGGACTTATTCGCAGCGGGTTGCTGAACTCCGTTTCCAGGGTTCGGGTAATGTAAACTCCGTTTTGTATTTCTTCCTGAGGTAACGATTGGTCCTCGTTGGTGGCCACAACCGAGACTTTAAAGCCATTTTTTGTAAGCGTCTCTATTTCTTTTTGCACCCTAAAATCGGACGAAAAAGGATTGTCTAATAACATGACGATGTGCCCGGAGCTCATGGTGACGTTGCGATTGTTTCCTGCATTTTGATTCTAACTGTCCTGAATGAAAGGGGAATTAATGCATGTACGCGGTAAACCTTCCACACTGAAGAAAGAAGCCACACAAAAATAGGATATATAATTGCCTGTGGTAATGAATCTGGTTCAGCCATAACGCTCATCGTAAAAAACAAACTTAAATTTGGCAGCATGTTGCAGATCAGCAGTTTGAGAAGAATTATGTCTGTCAGGACGTTCCGGCAAGAACAATAACCAAATTCAATGCTGTTTAACTCACTGGATTTTTTACTTTTTTCCCTGCTCTTTTTTCTGCTGTGGCCTCTTTTCAGAAAAAAGAACAACCCTCGGTGGAGTCTTCTGGTGGTTGCTAGTTTCTTCTTTTATGGTTGGTGGGATTGGCGGTTTTTATTCCTCATTCTTTTCAGTGGGCTGATCGACTATGCTGCCGGTATTTTAATTGTAGAGAAGCCCCAATGGCGTCAACCTGTTTTTGCTTTTTCCTTGCTGGGAAATCTAGGGAGCCTGTCCGTCTTTAAATATTCTACCTTTTTTGCCACCGTTTTTCAAGATGCATTCAGTCTTGGAGGAGTCGAGGTTGATTTGGTGGCCAAAATTCCGGAGTTTGCTCTTATACTTCCGGTAGGAATCAGTTTTTACACCTTTCAATCGCTGAGTTACACCATCGATATTTACCGAGGGCGGTTGCAACCAACCCGCAACATCCTCCACTTTTTTAGCTACCTAGCCATGTTTCCCCAACTGGTGGCCGGGCCCATTGTTCGAGCCAAAGACCTGTTGCAACAGCTGAAGACTGTTCGAGTGCCGAATGCTCAGGAGAAGTGGAACGCCATGAAAATGATCTGCTTTGGCTTGTTTCAAAAAATGGTCATTGCCGACAACCTTTCCTTTTTTGTAGACAGCGCGTACCAGGGCAAAACGGGCTTTGATGGAACTCTCTACTGGTGGGCAGTAGCGGTGGCTTTTTCTTTTCAGATTTATTGTGACTTCAGTGGCTATAGCTTAATTGCCCGAGGGCTGGCCAAATACATGGGGTATCACTTCAAAATGAACTTCAACCATCCCTACCTTTCTACTAGTCTGCGGCAGTTTTGGAACCGGTGGCATATTTCATTGTCGACCTGGTTTAGAGATTATGTCTACATCCCTTTGGGAGGGTCGCGTAGCACGCTTTTTCGGTCCGTGTTGGCTTTGACCGTCACCATGTTGTTATCAGGTTTGTGGCACGGTGCTAACTATGTGTTTTTGGTATGGGCCGCTTTGCATGTTGGCTTTTTGCTGCTGGAACGGCACACCAAATGGAACAAGCGGTGGAAACTAAGTCCGCTTGTACTCATCCCCCTCATTTTTGTGCAAGTCACTGTGGCTTGGGTGTATTTTAGAGCAACTGACATGGGGCAGGCCAATGCCATCGTGGTGAAACTGTTCAGCTTTGCTCCTTCTGACTTGAATTTTGCTCTCTTTTATTCGGATTATCTGATCTTTCTCTTGATGGGCATAGGCATTGAAATTGCCATCTACTTCAGAAAAACAAATTTTTCAGTGCTACGTTTTTACCACCGTTCGAACCTGGATGTGATGTTGGTAGCCGTCAGTATTTTGATGAGCTTATTTTTCCGGGGAGAAGGCCAACAATTTATCTATTTTCAATTCTAGCGATGTCAGCAACAAATAAAATTTGGGCCTCTTTAGTTGTTTGCGCAGGATTGATCCTGGTATTTAAGTTCTTGTTTCGTGAGCCAGTGAAGAATGAACAGGTCATTCAGGAATTTTGGATAGAAAAGACGCATTCCAGTCAAACCTTTGATGTGGCGATTTGTGGTGATTCCAGAATCTACCGGGGGATTTCTCCGAACCAGCTGGAAGAGACGCTTGATGGGGCGTTGAAAGGCATCAACCTCGGTTATTCAAGCGCGGGTTACAGCGATGAGTATTTGGACTTCGCAGTATCAAAACTGGACAAAGCGGCACCTCATCGAATATTGGTTTTGGGTGTCACCCCGCACAGTCTCACCAAAGAAGCATTTAAAAATGAACACTTTCATTCGTTCAAAGACTTAGGGCCTTTTGAGTTGTTTAAGACCCGTTACCTGTCTCCGGTGTTGACCTATTTTCAGGTGTACAAGCCCAGCAATGTCATTCGCGGAAGCAAAGAAACTTTTTTGGAAGACTACCACGAAGACGGTTGGGTGGCTTCATCCAGAATCAATGCGGATACTTCGGAGGCATTGGCGAGTTATCAGAAGATTTTTTCCGGTTACCAGGTCGAAGCAGCAGAGGTGAACAGCTTTTTGGAAAAAGTGTCCAAACTAACTGCGAATGGAGTGCAGGTAGTTGCCTTCAGGCCTCCTACTACAGCAGCCATGAGGGCCATGGAAGATTCTCTCAGCGGTTTCGATGAGGCCTTTGTTCAGGCAGAATTGCAGAAAAGATCGGTGACCTGGGTCGAGCTTCGACCGTCAGATTTTGAATCGTACGATGGCAGTCATCTGCACCATAATTCTGCGAAAGAGCTGTCGCGGATAATCGGTTTAAGATTGAAAGAACTATATCTTGCGTCTTCAGAAAATCCCAAAAATAATGTGGTCGAATGATGGTAGGCAGTAGAAATAATCAAATCCTCTTTTTTTTGCTGCTGTTGGCGTTTGTGGTGCGACTGTTTGGAATCACGGCTCATGGCATTTGGATCGATGAAAAAACGGCCTTAAAAAATGCCACCGGACTTGAAATTGCAGAAAACAGTCAATCCGAATACGAGGGCCGGGTGTTTACTTCCAAAGAGTTGTGGGCTAACAATCACGTGACTGGAGTGAAAGAGTCTACCATCGTGCAGAGCGGTGGAAACAATATTTTCTACAATACCCTGCTCCATTTTTGGATCAAGTTAGCTGGGATCAGCGATTTTTCTTTGCGGCTGCTATCCGCAATTTTTGGCCTGTTGACGGTGTTGCTTCTGTTTGTTTTTTCAAAGGAGATTTACAACAACGAACGAGTCGCTTTACTGGCGGCCTTTATTGCTGCCATGCACCCGATGCTGATTCGCTATAGCCAGGAGGGGCGGGCCTATGCGATTGGAGCTTTCTTTGTTTTGTTGGCATCGCTTTACTTTTTCAGAATACTCAACAGAAACAAGGCGGATGTATTTTCGATAGCCATTTTTTCTATTTCTGTGGTTATTTCTTTTTTGTCGCATTACCTCACTGTGAGTGTTTTTCTCGCGCAGCTATTTATCTTTTTGATCAGCATTGGGAAGTTGAAACGCTCGGTGATTTTTAGTGTGTTGGCCGGAGCCGCGTTCATCGTAGGAACCATTTATATCTGGATGATCAATGGTGGGTTTGAAGGCATCGAAAGCATTGCGGAAAAATCAAGCGATTATGGGGATGTTGCTGCCAACAATGCACAAGAGACATTTGCCCTTCCCACTTCTGCCAAAACTCTTTTTGCAGGTTGGTCACAAGTGTTGTTGGCGATCAGTGGCAACTATTTGCAAGGTTTTGGAATTCAAATCCGGTACATTTTTATACTGTTTCTGATGCCCGCTTTTCTGATGTATTACGGATTTAGAAATGTGGAAAAAGAACGCAGAAACCTGATCTATCTTTTTCTGCTCATTTTAGGCTCTCCGGCACTGAGCACTATACTGGCCGTGCGTTCAGGACATGTAATTCCATTTCAGATACTGTACGCGATTTTTGTGGTGCCCTTTGTAATTGTAGCCTTGGCCGTTGGTTTAAATAAGGTTTTGGAGTTGTCAAAGAGCTTTCTTTCAGTGACCAGGGTGGTAGGTGTAGCTTATCTGTTGTTGCTGCTAATATCACTATATCCCATCCATTCTGACTATGGAAAGGAACGAGACATCAATCCTTATTTCTACAAAGTGCTTCCAGCCATCACGGCCGAATATGCTCCTGGAGATACACTCTGCTTTTCCAATTGGGGCGATGTGGTGGTGGCCAACCTTTATTTGCGCGAACGAGGTGACATCGTTCAAGAGTTCAAAGAATCCGATGATGGTCAAGTGTTTATCAGGAAAAGCACGGGCTCGAAGGTCGCAGTATATACCTTGAAAAAGGAAGATCGCTATTAGCAATTGGGGCTCTTAACTTTTGACCCCTTGAACGATTACAAATCCGATTAAGGCCGGTATGATGCTAATGGCAATGCGGTAGAGCAGGGAGCCGGCAAACACAAACGTTTCATTGTAGTTGAACTGTTTGAATACCTCCACCATGATAAATTCATCGCTTCCAATGCCATTTAAGGTAAAAGGAAACAACCTCCCCAACGTGAGCAAACTGCCAGAAGAAAGTGTTTCCTGAAGCCTCACATTTTCGATGACAACGCTGAGTATGAGGAATAAAAGCAAGTAAGTCAGTACCCAGCCGATGACGGAGATAACAAAGGACGTCAGCACGTCACGGCCTTTAAAATTCAAATGCCCGACCAGGCTCTTAAAAGAGAATTTCGATTGTAGGTTATCCACCCAATCCAACCGGCCTCTGATAAAGGCAGTCTCCCGTCCCAAAAATAAGAGCAACAGCACTGCCCATGGTCCCAAACTAACCAGTGCCGCTAGTAAATAGATGGAATTCCCATACAAGTAAAAGGCGAAAACGGCCAGCATGGATACAGAGGCAATGCCAATAATTTTGTCGTACAAACTGACGGCAAACATGCGTTCTTTCTGGCCGGTTATCTTATAACCCCAGTAGCTTTTAATGATGTCACCGCTGCCAGCAGGAACAAACAGGTTGAGGAAATTACCGATGAAGAGTAACTTGAACGAAGTGCCCAATCCAACGTTTAGACCCGGTTGGTTGCTGTTCATTAACAACCACCAGCGGAAGGCTCGAACAAATAAGGACAGAAATAAAACGAGTATAATTTCAGCAATGAGCAGGGCATCGACATGGGGCTGAATGGATTTCAGCACTTCCACATCCACACTGAAAGCCAGGTAAATAACAAAAGCAAGGCTCAACAGAATTTTGAGCAGAATCTTTAGGTTACTCCTTTTTTTCATTGATTAACCGTTGGATTTTGAACATTTCCTTTTTGAGCATGCTATTTTGTATACCCAAAAAGCCAACGACACCTACTTGCAGCGCTGAAACCAGCAGTAAAATTACTGAGTTGGGAGAGGCTATTTTAGAGATAAGTGATTCATTGAAAATAGCATCTTCTCCAAAACGCGTGTAGAGCAAAATGCTGAAAAAAGTCAATCCGACAACCGTAAGAAAGGCACTGATAAAGCCCAGCACCACAAAAGGTTTTTCATGAATAAAAAAGAGCAAATGCGATATGGAGTGCGACTTGAACTTAAACGAAGATTTTCCTTTTTGTCGGGAAGTCAATGTGCCCGGAATTTCTTTGATTTTGAATCCGTTGGCGATGAGTTTGGAAATGACTTCGAGGTGAATTTCCTTGTCGTCTGATTCCAGGTAAAGGCTTTGAATCGCTTTGGCCCTGTAGGCACGTACCACACAAGTGGAAGTGTAAATCTTTTGGCTGAAAGCATGCTGGTAGAGGTGGTTGGCCACTTTGGAAACAAACAAACGAAAGGGAGGAATTCCAATCGTTTGGCCACCGGGCATATAGCACGATGCCAGTACTGTATCAATGTTGTCTTCTTGCACCAACGTATTCACCATCCGGGTGATGTGGTCAGCAGAATAGGATAAATCAAAATCGACTGTGGCAATGATGTCGCCCGTTGCCGCATCGATTCCTGTGCGTATCGCTTTTCCCCTTCCCTGGTTGGTGGCGTAACCGACAATTTTTAAGCGCTCCTCTTTCGCAGCCAACTCATTGGCAATCTTCCAGGTATCGTCTTTGCTACCGTCATTTACAAAGATGATTTCGTAGTCGAAATTTCCTTTTTCTAATTCTTCTCGAATCAGGTTGAAAGAGGTGAGTACATTATCCTGTTCGTTGAACATCGGGGCAACAACGGATAACTTAAGTTGGTTTTGCATAAGTGTGCTATTTCAATGTGACCATTCGGAAAATACCACCCTCCGAATGGAATGCGCTACAAAACTAATGGTATTGATAGGCGCAGATCGGTTCGTTGCGATTTTTTGCAAAAGTAGGGTTGTTAATATGATCACCAGATATTTTCTGTCAGTGTACCCGTAAAACGGACATCCTGACTCATTGCAACGGTTAAAGTATCTTTTGGTAGAGAGCAAACAGCCTATCCACCATCTCCTGCAAGGAAGCTTCTTTTGTCGCTGTTTCCCGTGCAATCTTTAGTTTTTGTTCCATTTGGTCAGGTGGGAAATCGAGCAGCGTTTCAATCGTTTTTACAATGTCATCTAGCTTAAAACCAGGTGTTTGCCAAATCGTGTCAGCATTAAATAGGCTTCGATCGTAGTCCAATGGACTGAGAATAACCGGCTTTTCAACCAGCATAGCTTCAAGGGCAGAATTAGGCGTGCCATCCGATTTTGGCAGCATGATCACCAGGCTTGCATCCTGATAATGCTGAACCATCGAGTTGTTGTTCTGCTTGCCTAGGACGGTCACTTTTTCAGAAATACCCAGCGCATCAATCAATGCAAGCACCTTGTTGGCGTAAGGACTTCCTGGTTGATCGTTGATCAGCGACAAGTGCAAAGGCAATTCCGGATGCAGCTCAACCAATTTTGCGAAGGCTTCAACAATCAAATCTATTTGGTACAACTCGCCCATGACCCGCGGACTGAAAAGCGTGATTCTATCCAAAGCTTTGTTGGTCGCAGCGGGCCGGTATATCGTGGTATCAACGCCCGTGCGAATCAGATGCAGTTTGTCCAGAGATGCCACGCCCTTTAGCGGTTCAAGTTGGCCATGAGAAGTAGAAGTAATCACCTTGGCATGCCGAAGGGCCGTTTCAAACCGTTTCAACACATAGCTGTCGGCACTGTTGAGTTCATCCTTTTCGCGCAAATCGAGTAGCCGTTGATAAGAAAGCAACACATCCGAACCGTAAGTGGTGAGTACGTGGTTGTGGAACTTTATTTCACTGGCCCAAAAAGCATTGGGAAAAGCATAGGTGCTGTGGATAATTTGAGTTCCGTGATGGCGCAGAATTTTCTTCAACCGTTGGAGCGCTCGGAATTTGAGTACGACATTTCTCCGGGGAAGGGTTTCCAACAAAACAGGATACACTGGTATGCCTTCATCCAGGCAAGACGGACACTCAATCCCTGAAGGCATGCAACAAACAATGACATCGCACTTTTTTGAAAGCAGGTTGATCCATTTGCAATCGTGAATCGAACTCGGGTTGACGAAGTACGCGACTTTCATATCTGGAACTTAACTAAAGCTTACTGACCAAGCGTCCTTTTGATTTTATGCTTGATGCGCTCCTGAATGGTTGGGGTGTTTACTTTTAGTTCGTAGTTATCTTGAACTGACACTTTTTTCAACACCACAAACACCATGTCTTCAGGCTGGGTCCAAATGCCATAATATTCCATGTAGTGGATGTAAAGTCCATGAGGCTCTGTATTCGCCACCAACGTAGCTGTGTGAATGGGTTGATCAATGATCTGTAATTTTTCAGGCTGATTTTCGGCCACCCATTTTAGGTAAAACGGATTGGGCACGCTGATCAAAACATGGCCTCCAGGTGTTAACAATGCAGCTACTTTTTCAAACAGTTTGGTGTGCAAGTCAACGGGGATGTGCTCAATAACATCAGGCAATACAATGGCATCAAAGGAACCCTTGATGTCTGCGGTGATAATGTCCATCGCTTCCAGCTTAACGGAGCTGAATTGTTCCAGCCGTTTCTGTCCCAACTCAATACTTTCAGGGCTGATGTCCACAGCCAAAATGTCAACACCTTTCAGGGAACGAGCCATTAACTCAGTTAGCGTGCCAATGCCGCAGCCTATTTCAAGGATGTTTTTGGCGGAATCAATGTCAAACCGGAGCAACCTTTCCATGATTTCATGGTGCCGTTGATTGATGCCCGTAATGACTTGATCATTCTTAAACTGGTCATAGAAGTTGACCACTTCTTTTTTAGACTTCATGTTATTTTTTTGTTTCTCCGATGAAGGTTTTAATGTCTTCCCTCGTGAGCCAAAAGTAGTTTCCGAAAACCATTCCAGCCTTATAGCTCATTGCCCAATAAACGTACAAGAATACCGCGACATATGCAATCACTGTGGCCCAGCTTGCTCCTACAATCCCCATGCGGGGGACGAGGTAAAGATCGAAAAAAATGGTAGCTATCAAACCGAAGATGGTGGCGATAAGGTTGTGCCGTATCATGTTGTTTGAAGCGAGGTAACTGGCAAAAGGCTTGGTGAGGGAAGAAAAGACAATTCCGATGAGCAGTATTTTTAACGGGAGTGTGCTGGGACTGAATTCCTCACCATAGACCAGCGGAACAAGTGTGTCGCACAGCAAAAAGATAAGCACTGCACCCAGTATAGAAGCCGTCCCGTTGAGCCGCGAGTAGAGCCGAAGCATGGTCATTTTGGTGGCTACGTTACTTTCACTCAGATAAGGCAACAAAACACTGGAAATAGGGGTGGAGATCATCCAAAGAAACTGGCCAATGTTGACCGCCAATCCGTAAAAGCCCACCTGTGTGAAATCGCAGTAATAGGAAACGACCCAAATGTCGAACCGATAATTGAGAAAATTGAGCACATTAGAAACGTGTCCTAGTCCGGTATAGCTGGAGAATGGTTTAACCACCTTGTTCCAGGAAAGCACCATGGTTGGAAGAATGCGGATATGCCGTGCGTAAAAATAGAGCCACAGCAAGGTGTTCAAAAGCAGTATTCCAACAGCAATGACAAAAATTTCTTTTACTCCGATAGTGGTGCCGAACAATTGGTATATCAAAAATGCAATGCCAAAACAAGCCAGGTTCAATGCACCGTTGAGCAGCGCAATGGTGTTGACTGAACCAAAGTGTTTTCGACCCTGTAAGAAACCACTCACGATGGTATTCAGTATGGTTAGGAAAAAGGAGGCGGAGAAGTAAGCTGCGTAAAACAAGGTGTCGTAGCCAATAGGGAAAACGTGCTTTTTCCAATCGCTGAAAACAGACATGATCAACGCTGTTCCGAGCAGCACCACTGCCGTGCTGAAAATCAGAACATACAAGGAGATGCCCAACAGGCTGCGCTGATCCAATTGTTTATTGGCCATGTAGTAGATCAGGCCGTTGGTGAGACTGGCGCCAAGCAGCAACGTGGCGAACTGAATGTTGACCTGAAATAAATAATAGATCCCCCGACCTTCTGGTCCGAGCAACCTCGTAATGAAGATCCCGGCAACGATGCCCAAAAGAATGCTTGGAATCTGTGTGAGAAAAGTATGTATGACGTGTTTGTTGAGAGACATTCGATGGCCAGCGATCCCTGCTTAACGTTTGATGGCTTTTTGCGTGATTACTTCATCCTCAAATACGAGGGCCACGGTGTAAACGCCAGCACTAAACTGCGAAAAATTGATGTCAATTTCCATCAAACCTTCATCCGTTTGACCCGAGTAGAGTTCCGATGCTACCCTTCCGGCTGGATCGAAAAGGAGTAGTTGAACCTGGCCACTTCTGGGAATGATAAAGCGAATCGTGGCAAGATCCTCGATAGGATTTGGAAAAGGGGTGTTGAGCAACAGCTCCGATTGACCCAAAATACAAGCGCGGTTGTTCGCGGGGAAATCATCCGGTTCTCCGTTGGGCAAGGAAAGTTCTGCGCAAGCAAATTCAGGAACAATACCGTCCTGCAACTCAAAGGAGGCATTAAACTCATAGGAAGTTAACTCTCCTGGCTTCAATAGCCCCGTCCAAATTTCACGGATGGTGGAACCGTTGGATATTTCAGCCAGAATTTCAACCGAAGTAATGTCTCTGGTGCCCCGGTTGATTAAGTCGGCACGCAACCCATAAAAATTGTCAGACCGAATCGCTTCCAACCGCACAATGGCTATGTCGAGAATTGGGTTGCGCACTCCGAGAATCTGGCGCAAGGTATCCGGACAGCCATATTCGCTAAAGGCAATCAAGGTAATGGTGTAATCTCCTGTGCTTGCGTAAGTGTGGGTAGTTGCAGCGCCAGTAGACGTGGCGTTATCTCCAAAATTCCAGGAGAAGTTAACAGCCCGGTCAGAAGTACTCAGGAAATCAACGGGCAATGGAGCAGCTCCAAAAGAAGGTGTGAAGTCAAAATCGGCCCTCGGAAGCGAGCGGACAGTGATCTCGCGAATGAGTTTGTCGGTGCACCCGTTTTGCGTGGAAACTTCCAAACCAATGCTGTATAGCGTAGAATCGGGGAAGGTCAGGGTGGGGTTTCGAAGGTTCACTGTGTCGATGCTAAACACTTCCCAGTTCCAGCTGGTCACCGAATCCAGGGGTTCAATGGTAAAGCTACTGTCATTGAGTTGGTAAGGAATCCCAGCGCAAATATTGTCAGCCGAAAAATGGGCCACCGGATTAGCGTAAACAGCGGCTATTCCACTGGCCGTGTCAAAGCAGGTGCTGGAGCTGTGGGTGATGGTTACCTGCACCGGATAAATGCCAATCGTATCGTAAGTGTGGTTGGGATCGTCTGCTGCCGATTGTTGACCATCTCCAAAATTCCATTGCCAATCAAAGTTACTGCCCGAATAGTTGTCGGTAAACTGAGTTCCTGATCCGAGGCAAGAGGTGTCTGCAGTAAATTGAATGTTTGGAGATTCCCCCACGATGATGGTGGTGCCGGTTGTATCCATGCACAATGCTCCCGTTGAAACCATCAATTCGATGTCGTAAGTGCCCGGCACCGTGAAGTTGTTAAAAGGGGAGAAGGTGGTACTTGTGTCCTGCGCAGATGTGCTGGTGTTTGTAAATGTCCATAAACTAGCAGTGATGGGATCGTTTGGTGCCGAGGAAGAAAGGTTGGCAAATCCAGTCGGTACATCCGAGCAATAAGGAGGAGCAGAAAAAAGTGCTGCAGTTGGCTTTAAAGAAGCTTCAAGTGTGTCCAACAGATTGCTAACACAGCCTGAATCAGTGGTGATGGTGAAGCTAACCGTGTAGTTGACCGTATCGTTGTAAGCATGCGTGGGGCTGGGGAGCGTGCTTCCTGAATTGTCACCAAAATTCCAATTGTACGCAATGATACTCTGACCTCCCGGAACAAATGAATTGTTGGAAAATAGCGTTTGGTCGCCCACGCAGACCCGGTCATAATTGAAGATGGCGACTGGGCCTTCCAAAATATTGACCATGGCCGTATCCGATGCCTGGCAGTCTTGTCCAGCTGTTACGGTCAAACCAACTGGTTGCAGCCCACTCAAAAGAAACGTGTTAAAAGAAGTCGGGAGGGAATCCCCAAAACTCCAATCCCATGCCTTTAATGTGTCGTTGAAGGTGATCGACATGTCAGTAAATGTTACCGGTGCGAACCGACAGGCGGGGGCCGAACTGGTGAAGTCAACAACCGGAGGAATGCTGATTCGAATTGGTTGCTCCAGGCTATCGAGGCAACCATTGTCAGCCGTTACCACCAACTTGGCTGGATAATTTCCTGAGTCAGGATAAACATATGTAGGACTAAAACCACTTTGGGTGTTGCCATCGCCAAATTCCCAAAACGAAGTAAAATTGCCACTGAAGGTAGACAGGTTGGCAAACACAGCAGTATCGTTTAGGCAGGTGCTGGTTACGTCCCAGTTGGCCACAGGGGCTTCTTCAACAAGAATAGAATTAACCACACTGTCCGCACATCCATTGGACGAAGTGGCGTGTAATTCAACCAGAAATACGCCAAAGGTGTCATAGGCGTAGTTCGGAAGCATGGTAAATGCTGAATCTCCATTGCCAAATTGCCACCGCCAGGAGACAATGCTATCATTCACCACCGTGGAGTTGTTCACAAGGTTAAGATCCACTCCACCGCAGGTCGTGTCCACAGTAAAAGAAGCAACTGGGTTGGAATTAACTCCCGTAGTATAAGTCGTAGAATCGGCACAGCCGTCAGCATTTATGCCAACGAGCGTTACCTGATAATTTCCAGTGTCCATATACAGGTGGTGCGGGTTGGGCACTGTATTGCTATTCCCATCTCCAAAATTCCATTGCCAATTCACCAGGGTGTCTGGAGATATGTCGGCAAAAAAGGTGGAGTCGCCATCGCATGTATTGGTAAAACTGAAATCTACAGTTGGCGAACCGCGTACAATGACCGAATCAGCAAAATAGTGACAGTTGTTGTTGGCATCGCAGCTTTTTATGGCAATGTTGTAACGTCCGGTCGTGGAGTAAGATACATTGGCTGGTGTTGTGCCCGTCTCCACCGTAGGAGTTGCCGAGCAACTATCTGGAAAGGTCAGTTTATAAAGCCGTTTATTCGATTGGTTCATGGCATGTGCATACCATTTTGAGCCATCACGATTCAAAGAAAAAGCACGGGAGCTAAACCCAATCATCGAGGAAAAAGCGGAGTGGGTGGTCAAGGATATTGGGGTGTTCAACAAACTGCTTCCAAAATCGACCCTGACAAAACTGGCCGCATTAAATACCTTGATAAAGCCATACCAATTGGCATTTTCATTGATAAGTTCCACAACCTGCGGAGCTGGAAATGAGCCAGCGATTAAATCTGCTGTTGGATTAGTATTGAGCGAATTTCCAAAGTTTAACCGGGCCATCGTGCTGGAAGTAGTTCCAACAACGAAACCAACCCAATTGTCACAATCTTTTTCAATTTTTATCGCATTACTTCCAACGACAAATCCGCTATCCTGAATAACCGTAATGTTGTTGGCACTGATGGGATCGTTGGTGATGGAAGTACCTAGTTTTATTCGGGTAATGTTGTTGGTGGGACTGTTGACCACAAATAGCAAGACGCTATCGTTGTCAATAACTACATCCATGTCTTTGGGGGAGCTCAGTAAACCAGTATTGGCGAGCGTGATGACATTAACTGTATCAGTGGTCAGGGAACTCCCAAATTCAAACCGGTATATTTTAGATATATCCGAAACGGCCATTCCATACCAGAGGCCATTTTCTTTTACAAATCGAATTTTGCCGAAAGAGTTGAAATTGAGTCCGGTAGAAGGACCTCCCAGGGTAACTGTATCCACCGTTGGAATGTTTGCGAGAGAATTTCCAAAGTTCAACCTGCGCACGGCACTAAGTGGTGAATTTTTGACAAAACCGTACCAATTAACGCTGTCAGTTACAATGGAAATGGAGAACGGATTGGTGAAGGCCCCATTCATGGTGCCTAAATCCATAATGGTTGGAGTTTGAGCCAAATCCCCTGCGCAAAAATCCCACTCATAATTGGTGGCTCCCGTACTTAGGTTACTCAATGGCAGGTCAACGCCAGCACACACAGTATCTGGCAAACCGAAACTCGCAGTAGGGCATTGTCCGCGCGCGTTACTTAGCAGCAAGCCAACGAAGACGCATGCGACAATCAGATGTTTCAAAATACAATTCAACTTAATCCGTGCCATGCCTATCTTTGCAGGCACAAATATACATATTAGACTAATGAGTGTAAAAGAACTCCTTTTTGTTACCAACAACGCAAACAAGCTCCGAGAGGTGAATCAAATGCTCTCTAATAAGTACAACGTATTAAAATTGTCCGAGGTTGGATTTGAAGGAGATATTCCCGAAACACAGCTGACCATTGAGGGCAACGCGGCCCAAAAGGCACATTACATTCACGACAAGTTGAGCATCAGCTGTTTTGCCGATGACACCGGCTTGGAAATTGAAGCATTGCAGGGGCGCCCTGGAGTTTATTCTGCGCGCTATGCCGGCCCCGACTGCTCCTCGGCAGAAAACATGGACAAGGTGCTGGCAGAATTGGAAGGCGAGACCAACCGCAAAGCCCGCTTTAAAACCATTATTTCTTTGATTCTTGATGGGGTAGAGCACCAGTTTGAAGGAGTGGTCGAAGGCGAAATTTTAACCGAAAGACAAGGAGTAGAAGGATTTGGATACGATCCAATCTTTCAACCAGCAGGGTATGGTGTGACTTTTGCCGAAATGGACATGGATACTAAAAACAGCATTAGCCACCGCGGAATCGCGACCAGAAAACTGCGGGATTTTTTGATGGGGTAGTGGTTAACGGAAAGCCTCTTCCATCGAACCGGTAAACAAATCCTTCAAGCTGATTTTTGCATATACTGCCTGTTTCGGGTAGATGCTCTGCTCGGAAAGTCCGGGAGTAGTGTTGACCTCGATAACAAACAAGGTTCCCTCTTTAAGAATGTAGTCTACCCGAATCATGCCTTTGCAGTTGAGGTAGTCATAAATGGCCTCTGTCAGAAGCAAACAAGCATCATAATGCTCATCTGAAATCCGGGCAGGAGTAATTTCCTGGGTACCCAAGTTGTGGTATTTGGCATCGTAGTCAAAAAACTCGTTGGTCGCCACAATTTCTGTTACAGCCTGGGCGCTAACTACTCCATTGAGTTTTATCGCACCACAAGAAAGTTCTACACCTTCTATGAAATCCTCTATCAACACTTCATCATCTTGTACAAAGGCCTTTTCAATAGCAGGTCCCAGGTCTTTGGCATCATTGACTTTGGAGATGCCTAAACTGGAGCCAGCCCCATTGGGTTTTACAAAACAAGGAATACTGATTTGTTGAAGAATGTCCATCGTTGAATAAGGAACTCCGGCCAACAACAAAATGGAATTAGCCGATTGCACTCCGTAACTTTTCAGGAAATTGTTGCACATGCTTTTATTAAAAGTCAAAGCAGAGGTAACCACATTGCAATTGTTGTAAGGAATCTCCAGCATGTCGAAATAACCTTGCAACTTGCCGTCCTCACCTGGCGTGCCGTGAATGGCCATAAAAACTCCGTCAAAAGAAACTTTAGCACCATCAACCAGGCTGCTAAAATCATTTTTGTCAATAGGATATTCCCGGCCATCTACTACCACCACCCACTTTCTTCGGGTGATGCGCACATCGTACGTGTTGAACTTTTTAGTGTCAAAATGGCTGAATACTACCGCAGCGCTTTTTAGTGATATAGCAATTTCATCGGTATAACCACCAGCAACAATAGCAATGTTTTTTTTCATGGTAAGTAGCGGTAACGCGTTTGGCAAAGGAGTTGTGGCCATTCCAAAGGATGCTGCAACTCAAACGAATTAATGAATTATTTTTCAAAAATTTCACGCATGTGATAATTTTTATCTTTGTTTTCTGTTATCTCAAATTAGAACATAGATGCTGTTGGTAGAATGGGGAGTTTAGTTCGATTTTTCTTTACGAAATACTTCTGGATAAATCTGATAATTGGGCTCATCCTGATCAGTGCAGGAATTTATACTACAATGCGAGTAATAGACGATTATACCCTACACGGGCAATCCATTACAGTGCCTGACCTTACAGGCTTCAAGATGGATGAGTTGGCCGATTTTATGGCCGATAAAAATTTGCAAGACACCATTATTGACTCCATTTATTACGAAAACAAACCCAAGGGTGTTGTTTTGGAGCAAAACCCTCCTCCTGGATTTCAGGTGAAAGAGGGCCGAAAGATTTACCTAACCATCTCCGCCCGCACGGTGCCTCAGTTGGCCATGCCGACATTGGCGGATTTAACCAGCAGACAGGCAATTGCCAAACTGGAAACTTACGGCTTGGTTTCGGGAGACATGATATTTGAACCCAGCAATTGCAGCGGTTGTGTGCTAAGAGCAGAGATGAATGGAGAGGAATTGGAGTCAGGAGAGATGGTGAATAAGGGATCTGTGATAGATTTGGTATTAGGAGGAGGATCCAGCGATGAGGTTATTCCGGTGCCGGATTTAAGTGGATTGACCTTTGGAGAAGCTTCGAGCCTGCTTAAATCGAGAGGTTTGAATGTAGGTGCGCCAGTTTATTATGGTTGTGAAACAGAAGAAGACACACTCATTCATGCCAAGGTTTTTAAACAATTACCTACAGCCAATGAGGAATCATTCATCAATCTGGGCAACCAGGTGCTGTTGTTTTTGTCACCAGAAGAAGATGTTCCTGAAGGAGATTCAATAGATTCGAACGAAACAACTCCGGAAGATGGCCTGTAAAATAATAACTCGAATAGCTGGTCTGGTTTTACTGGTGGCGATGGTGGCGCCTGTATGGGCACAACCGGTGTTGAGTCCCCTGAAATACAATGCACAACTGCTGGAAAGTGAAGACGATCGATTGAAAAAAGAAATCATCGTTTTGGAGCCTTTTTATTACAATATTGATACCCTGCAATTGCCCTTTGTCGATGATTTTTCGTCTGACAAAACCAAGCGTTACAAGGCCAGAGTGGACGATCCGGGCATTGTCGAAACTGTATTTGTTGGTTTTTTAGCCGATGGGTCCTATGTAGACAGCCTTCCAGTGCGAAACGCGCCAACCTTCAACTACACCAAGTTTCAAAACGGGGACATTGATACAACGGAAAATCCGCCCATTACCGTCATTTTCTATGATGAGTTTGAGCCAGTAGACACACAAATAGTGTGGACCAACGTTTCTTCCTTTGTGGTTGACGGGCAGATCGGACCACCTTCATTGGATATATTGGCCCCGGATGTGACCTTCTTCAATACGCGGGATACGATTTTTTTGGTTCCTGATGATGATTCTCACTGGCTCATTCGCAACGATAAGTCAGGGGCGGGAGCACCATTCATTAACAACACATTTGGGTTCAATCCTCCAACTCTTGGAGTGGCTTCTTTTGATGGGGTAGACGCTCTGGGACGACCTTATGTTGATGGAGGTGCCCTCGTAATAGGTCCTGCGGATACGTTGCTCTCCAAGCCCATAGGATTGGGACCTACAATGATGAATGTTTACCTCAGCTTCTTCTATCAAACCCAAGGTTATGGCGATGTCACTATGCCTGGCTTCGAAGACTCGTTGGTCTTAGAGTTTTATGCACCAAATGAAGACGAGTGGAAAAGTGTTTGGCGTGCCGAAGGGCCGAATATCAGTACTCCTTTTCAGTTGGAGTTCGTGCCCATTGAGGATGTGCAATTTTTGCAACCTGGCTTTCAGTTCCGGTTCCGCAATTACGCGATACTTAACGGAGTATACGAAAATTGGAACATTGATTACGTCCGATTGGATCAGAATGTAGATACATTGGCCCTGCTGAACATTGAAGACTATGCTTTTCAGTTACAGTCAGAATCTCCTTTTGTTGATTACACGAGAGTGCCCTGGAAACATTTCAGGGGCAACCCCACGCCCATGCTCAAAACAGAATTTGAGATTTCCCTGAACAATCTCAGCGACCAGCAATTGGTTACCACGAATTTCTTTGAGGTCTATGATGACGAGGGTAATCTGGTTTTTACGTCTGTCGATGCATTGGAAACGAACGTGCCGTCTCTGGCACCTTTTGCCCGGAATATGCCAATAGATGCGCCACTCGCTATTTTTCCAGAAAACCCCAAGGAGCGTACGACCTTTCGTATGGTGAACAGGTTAGAAACAACTACCATCAATGATCAGTTATCAGCCAATGATAGCCTGTCGGAAGACATTCCGTTTAAGACGTTTTACGCCTATGATGATGGGACGGCCGAACAGGGTTTTGCTTTGGAAGGGGCAGGAGGAAAAGTGGCTTACGAATTTAATGTTGCCACACCCGATAGTCTAAAGGCCATTATGTTTTACTTTCCGGAGGTACAGGAAGATTATAGTGACCTGCCATTCCGAATTACCGTATGGTCAAGTCTGGAACCGGAAGTTGTGCAGTTTGAAAATGCACTGATAAGCACCGCTGTATACAGCGATTTGGGTGGGTTTATCCGGTATGAGTTGGAGGAGCCCGTATTGGTGCAGGGTACCTATTATATAGGATGGGAGCAAGTGAGAAGTGAGAAGATTTTCGTAGGGTTTGACCTCAACATCAACAACAAGGACAAGATTTGGTATCAGACAGCTGCTGAATGGAAAAACGAATCTTTTGAAGGATCGTTGATGATGCGCGCAGACTTTGGTGATGCAGAACCTTACCCTGTAGGAGTGAGCGAGCCAGAGCCAATAGTGGAAAAACTGGAGGCGGTTGTATACCCCAATCCAGCGCGACAACAGTTCAAAATTAAGTTAAAGAACAACGATTATTTTAGTGCTCAGGTGCAAATAATGGACGTCTACGGGCGCTTGATTCACCAGGAGCAAAACTATACGGGCGCGTCAATCTCCTCGTCCTCCTGGACACCTGGCATCTACCTGGTTCAGATCAGCGATGATGATTCCGGACTAGTTGCCACACAACGCTTGATTATTTCCCGATAATATGGTCATTGATGAAGAGTTGGAGTCTGAAGAATCTCAGGAAGCAGATGATTTATTCGAGCATTACAAGTTTTCTGTAGATGCTGGTCAGGCTCGCCTGCGGCTGGATAAATTTTTGACGCTTCGGCTTCCCAAAACTTCCCGAAATAAAATTCAGCAGGCTGCGATCAACGGCTGCGTGTTGGTTGATGGCAAAGCCCAAAAGTCGAACTATAAAGTTAGGCCAGGAGATGAAGTGACTTTGGTGATGGCTTATCCTAAAAGGGAGTTGGAAGTAATTGCTGAAGACATTCCTTTAGACATTGTCTACGAAGACGATGAATTGCTCATCGTTCACAAGGGAAGCAACATGGTGGTGCATCCCGGACACGGGAATTATACAGGTACGCTTATCAATGGGTTGTTGCATCACATACAACAAAAGGACCCTGATGGCTCACCGGCTTTGGTGCACCGCATAGACAAAGACACGACAGGATTATTATTGGTCGGTAAGACGGAAGAAGCGCAAGCATTTTTGGCCAGACAATTCTTTGAACGCAGCATTCACCGCAGGTATGTGGCTTTGGTGTGGGGAGATTTACAGGACGATAAAGGCACGATTGAAGGACACCTGGCGCGCGATCCACGGAACCGCAAGTTGATGCGGGTATTTCCAGATGGAGAGAAAGGAAAGATGGCCATTACGCATTACGAAGTCCTGAAACGCTTTGGCTACGTGACGTTGGTTTCGTGTAAATTGGAAACTGGCAGAACACACCAGATTCGTATCCATTTTAAATACATTGGTCATCCACTGTTTGGCGACAAAACTTACGGGGGTGATAGAATAATGAAGGGCACGACCTTCACGAAATACAAGCAGTTTGTCGAGAACTGTTTTTCCATACTTCCCCGACAAGCCTTGCATGCGCAATCTTTGGGCTTTGAGCATCCGAAAAAGGGTGAGATGAATTTTGAATCTGACTTGCCAGCCGACATGCAGCAAGTCATTGATAAATGGGAGCGCTACACCGAAAGCGGCCACCCACTGCAAGAGTAGCCCAATTCTAAGTCCTTACCAACGAATTATTTTACTGACGTTCAAGGTGTCTTTGCGCCTGATTTTACCCGTGGGTGTCTCTTCAAAGGCATCAGCAAAACCGATCAATCGGGGACGGTGAAATTTTGTTGTGGCAGCCACTACCCGCACTTTTAAAAGTTGCAGGGATGCATCATCTGGTCGGGTGCCTTCCAGCACCAGTGTGACCGCCTCTCCGAGCACGGGGTCGGCACTTCCGATGACAAAAAAGCGCTGAGGAATGATGGGGGCCAGCAATTGTTCAACCTGTTCAGGCGAAACCTTCACCCCACCCGTATTGATGACGTTGTCGTATCGCCCCTTCCAGACAAACTGTTGCTCATCCACGAGTTCAACAACATCATTCGTAACCAGCGATGGTTGGCCCACATGCGGAGCACTAATGACCAAACAGTTCCTGCTGTCCACGGAAAATGACACACCATTTATGGCCTGGTAGCAATCCGACTTCTTCTCACCGTTTAGCCGTTTCAAGGCAATGTGGGTAATGGTCTCGGTCATGCCAAAAGTGGAAAAGGCAGGATTTTGCAATGATTCGATGGAGCTCTGTAAGGGGGCAGAAATGGTTCCTCCACCAATAATCAATTGCCCCATGTTGGCCAATTGTTGCTGTCCATTGGCCTGAAAAGCCGCTTGCACCTGCATCGGAGTCATGGCAGTAAAATCAACGGGGTATGGCAATTCAGTCACAGGGTTGGAGTCAGGCGGAACCAACACTAAATTGAGCTTCAATACGAAGGACCGCACGACCATCATTTTACCAGCAATGAAGGTGGTGGGTAAACACAGCAATGCTTTTTGTTCAGGTCTCAGGTTGAAATAGACACCTGTCATCAACGCACTTTGAACCATGTGCTCCTTTTCTAGCTGCATGGGCTTGGCAGTGCCGGTGGAGCCGGAAGTCGTCACTTCAATAAACGGAGAGTCTCCCAACCAATCCTTTACAAATGAGTAAAAGTCCCGTTCCCATTCGGAAAGCTTGGAATCAGCCAGGTGTTGATTGGCAAGCACCAGTAAGGCTGCCTTTTCAAAATGTTGACCGTTGATGGTTAAGCTATTGTACATCATGCAGAATGGAGCTTAGGTCCCACTGAAGTTGGTGGTCGTAATGCAGATTTCCTTGATTGACAACCAGGGGAGAAGGAATGTTGTTGGTGTACAGTTGTCCGGTGCCAAGGCCTTGCGGCAGTGGATTGTCAAAAGTAGCGGTCCATTGCGCAATGGCATTCAGTCCTACATTTGATTCGAGTGCTGAGGTCGCCCACCACGGAATGTTCCTTTTTTCGGCCAGCGTAATCCATTCTTCCGAAGCCTTAAAACCACCCAACAAACTCGGTTTTGAGATGATGTATTGTGGTTGAATTGCATCCAGCATCTGTGCTTTTTCTTCCACTTGGCTAACGGGGATGAGTTCTTCGTCCAAGGCAATTGGGAGTGGGGTATTCCGGCACAGCTGCGCCATCTCAGTCCATTGACCAGCACGTATGGGTTGCTCGATAGAATGGAGGTCTAACAATGCCAAACGTTCCAGTTTCTCGGGCGCTTCTGCTGGTGAAAAGGCGCCATTGGCGTCTACACGCAATTCAATTTCTTTGGCCGAAAATTGCGCTCTAATCTTTTGGAGAATGTGGTATTCCCGTTCAAAATCAATCGCTCCGATTTTCATTTTCAGGCAGGTGAATCCTGTAGCCAACTTCTCCCGGATTTGTTTTTCCATGAATTCTGGTTCGCCCATCCATATCAACCCATTCATGTTGATGGGAGCACCAGCGGAAGTAAATGGAGTGTCAAAAAGAATCTTACTGCCTCGCTTTTTCAAATCCATCAGTGCCATCTCCAACCCACATTGAATGGAAGGGAAATCGGCCAATTCTTTGCCTATCCATGCGTCTGGTTGTGCACAGATGGATGCCAGTTTTTCTTCAAAATCAGGTCGGTCATCAAGGCTTAATCCAGGCAGAGGACCGCACTCTCCAATGCCTTGTATCGCGGGAGATTGGTCGTCCCATAAAAATAAAAACCAGGAAATTTTGGAATGCATGATCCCGCGTGAAGTACCGCTGGGAGTTTTAAAAGTTAACGCGTATTTCTGGTAAGCAGCCCGCAACATAGGTCAGAGGATCAAGCCTACACCAAAAGTCAGAGAAAAAGCCAAAGTGGTCAATGCCAGTTTTTTGAGCAAGGGATCAAGCTCTCTGGGAATCTTGTTTTGAAACACAGCTTTGAGGTTGAGTGCCAGCATCGGAACAGTGAGCAAAAACAACCACTGGTAAGGGGAATGCTGGTGCAATACCATGTAAAGCGCAGCCAGTAAGACGGCACCGCCAATCAAAAAGAGGTGGTAAAACTTTGCCGGCTTGGCGCCAATCTTTACAACCAGTGTGTTTTTTCCAGCCCGTTGGTCGGCCTCCCGGTCGCGCATGTTGTTAAGGTTGAGCACGCCCGAAGCGAGCATTCCCAAAGCGGAGGCGGGTAACAAAGTATCGGGAGAAAAGGTGTTGGTGTGCAGGTAATAGGTGCCTATAACACCCGTCAATCCAAAAAACAAGAAGACAAAAAAATCGCCAAACCCGTGGTAACCGTAAGGGTTTTTTCCAACGGTGTATTTGATGGCAGCAGCGATAGCTCCAATGCCCAGCAACAAAAAGATAATCCCCTGTGTCGAGAGCAATCCAGAAGTGCCTTCTAACACCAGCCAGATGCCAGATGCCAGTGCCAACAAGGCAAAAACGATGATTCCGTTTCGCATGGCTGAGCTGCTAATGGCACCACTTTGAACTGCCCGGGCTGGACCAACGCGCTCGTTGTTGTCCGCACCGTTCTCCGAATCACCATAGTCATTCGCCAGGTTCGAGAGAATTTGTAAAAACAAGGTGGTAACGGCTGCCAGTGCCAGAACCTTCCAGTTAAAAGCGCCATCGGAAGAAGCCAAAAAACTGCCTAAAAAAATGCTTGAAAGCGAAAGCGGTAAAGTGCGCAGTCGAAAAGCGCGAATCCAGTGAATGGTGTTGGACATAGACTGTAAAGATCGAAAGATTTTTGTAAAACGACCAACGTAAAAGTCTCAATCTACGTAAATTGGTTAGCCTTTGGCGTCCATTTTTTAACTCCGTTAGATATGAATTTTCGCTCCTTTCTTACCATTTGTTGTACCGTGTTGCCGCTTAGTTGGTTGGCTTCCAATGTCGTTGCGCAAAGTTTTACTCCTGTAACATCACCGGTTGTCATCAATCCGTCTGGTAATTCGGGTGGCGTATCCTGGGGTGATTTTAATGGAGACAAACACCTGGACTTTTTTGTGGCCAATGCCACCAGCCTGGGAGGGCCTAGTGTGCTAAATGACTTGCTGATGAACAATGGAGATGGCACTTTCTCGGCTGTGCTGTCTACGCCTTTTTCGGCCGATTCGGGTTCGTCTATTGGCAGTACCTGGGGCGATTACGACAACGATGGCGATTTGGATTTGTTTGTGGCAAATGCCTGGAACCTCAATCCTAAAACGAACTTCTTGTACCGCAACGATGGGGCTGGCACATTTACCAGCATCACAACCGGGGCGATTGTAACAGATACCACCAAGTCCAACAGTGCCTCCTGGGGCGATTACGACAACGATGGGTATTTGGACTTATTTGTTGCCAACACCAACAATGAGAACAACTCACTTTACCACAACAACGGCAACGGCACGTTTACCAAAATTATTACGGGGGACATTGTCAACGATGGAGGGAATTCTTTCACGGGCACCTGGGCGGATTACGACAACGATGGATTCCTGGATTTGTTTGTGACCAATGTATTGGGTGGAGACAATTTCCTGTACAACAACAATGGAGATGGTACTTTTACCAAAATCACCACCGGAGATATCGTCAACGATGGCGGCAATTCGTTCGGTGGCTCCTGGGGCGATTCCGACAATGACATGGATTTAGATCTATTTGTTACCAGCGGGAATGCGGAAAATCCACTGTTTTATGAAAACAACGGCAATGGGACATTTACCAAAATCACAACCGGAGACATTGTGTCCAACACCGACTGGGTAACCGGCTCCTCGTGGGTGGATTTTGACAATGATGGGGACCTTGATTTGTTTGCCGTGACTTTTCCGTTTAACAACAATTTACTCTACAGCAACAACGGTGACGGCACTTTTACGGAAGTAACAGCAGGACCATTGGTCACCACTCCAACCGGTTCTTTTGCCTGCGCCTGGGCCGATTACGATCGCGATGGTGCATTGGATGTAGTAATTGCCAGCGGTTCAGACAACCACTTCTTTCGCAATTTGGGCAACTTCAACAACTTTTTGCAAATCACCCTGGAAGGAGTTACCTCCAATAAATCTGCGATAGGAGCAAGGGTGAAAATAAAATCAGGAGGCACCTGGCAAATGCAAGAGGTTTCCGGGCAAACCGGATTGACGGGGCAAAACAGCCTCAATGTTGAGTTTGGCATGGACAGCATCTGCATCGCGGACAGCTTGTTAGTCGAATGGCCTGTAGGAGGCACGCAGACATTTACGGATGTTGCATCCAATCAATTCATTGAAATCCTGGAGTCAGCAACCACTTACACGGTCGATACCATTTTGGTGCCTGTTCCGTCAGTAGATTTAGGTCCGGATATGACATTTTGTGATAGTGCCAACCTGGTGCATTCCGTAGCTGGTTTGAATCAGCTTTGGTCTACAGGAGCTACCGATACCATCATCACCGTTGACTCCTCGGGTTTCTACTGGATCGAAGTGTGGAACGATTATCAGTGCGGAAGCTCTGATACGATTGAATTGGAAATTGATAGTTTGCCTGTACCTGCATTCTCTTTTAGCGGAGGTTTTTTTGGTGAGCCCGTGACATTTGTAGTGACCTCAGATACCACGGATAGCCTATCATGGGCATTTGGTGATGGTGATTTTGGCAGTTTTCAGGACAGTGTTCATTTTTATCCAACCTGTAATTGCCATTTTGTGGCATGTTTGACAGCGTCCAATAGCTGCGGTCAGGTTACTGTCTGTGACTCGGTTGAAATTTTTGTTGGTGCGGTAGAAGAACTTGCCAATTCAGCATTCCAGCTCAAAATATGGCCCAATCCTGCTGTCAGCAGTTTTAGTTTTGAAATGCCCACCCAGGCAAGTGGTGATGTTGAACTGACTATCACCGATGCCGCAGGTCGTGTTTGGTTGGATAAATCTTACGCACGCAAAACCAACACCAGTGGAAAGGTCAACATCGAGTTACTCCCTCCAGGAGTGTATGTGGTGCAGTTAGAAAGTGAATCAGGAATGGCTTTTGGCCGTTTGATCAAACACTAGTGAATCATCAACCGTTTGGCATCCACTGCCTCGCCATCTGTCAATAATCGAATGATGTAAAGACCAGCAGGCAATGCAAATCCCAGTTGGTGAGTTGGTGTAAAAGTTACCTCGTGCGTACCGGCCTGTTTGCGTTCAGGGCTAATTGAATTCACTTTTTGTCCATTGGCGCTGTAAACCTCCAGGCTGATGTCGCTGCTTTTTTTCGCATGATACCGCACCGTTTTAACATCCTCACCAGGATTGGGATAAGCCGCCATGATGTAAGCGTCTTTTCCACCTTCCAGGTTCATTTCTTCGATCATGCCCGTTGGATTGATTGGATCAACATCCAACACAATATCAGCAACCGCTTGCCAATTGCCGTTGCCATCATCGGTCAAAGGAACAATTCGGTCGGCTGCTTCCGGTACTGATGCCCATGGGTCGATGGGGATGGAAGTGTCTCCTTCAAAATAAATTTGTGTCGTGATAACTGGACTGCCCTGTCCGCTCACTTTGTAATGAATGTGTCGGGGGCGAAACTGAGCACCGTTGAGGTATTTTCCTGGTAATACGGATTGATAGGCATAGTTGCCACCTTCATCGGTGTATATGCGTGCGCGGTAATTGGTGTTTTCATAACCTCCACCATCGTTGGCCTGCCACACATCTACCAAGGCATTTTTTACGGGTGTGATGCAGTCATTGGCATACACAGTGCCCGTCATAAACAAGGTCGTTCCAGGGGCACCCGCTGGTGCTAGTTGAGCAGAAATGGGAGAATTGGGAATGTAAAATGGGCCTTCGATATCAGGAGTGGTAACACAGCCGTCTACCGGGGCGGCAAATGTTTTGTAAGGTGCCAACATGGCGGCAGCGCCTGTTAAAGGAATAATTTTAAGCAATGATCTTCGGCTAATTTTTTTCATAATACTCGAATTGATACGGGCAGAATAGCTGCTGCTGATTTAATACAACGTGTTTTTTAGCAGCTGAGAAGAACTGTAAAGGTACCGCTATAGCAACTTTAATGCCAGTGTCTTATCCCGTCTTTTCGGGTACTTATCCCGTTTTGTCCTGTTGTAATTGAACGATGGAAGCAAGGTGGAGGAAATACGCCATGGGCACCACAAAAGCAGGAAGCCAGATGAAGGGCATGTAGCTGACCACCGTGTTGGCAGGTTCATTCATAAAAAGGCGCGTTGCTCCTGGGAATGAAAGGATGGCAATCGTTACAATGGTGCTTACCAAAATGATTCCACCGATATTCCACCACAACAAGACCCGGTTGGAAACCAGCTTTTTCTGTACCAAATAGCCCATAACCAAAGCAGTGATGCCCACCAGTACATCAAAGTTGTATCCTTCAAAAGTCATTTGAACAGGAAGCACCGACTCCACTAACAGCAGCCACAACACAATTTCAACATAGATGCGAAACGATTGAGCATAGACCAGAGCGGAGGGTGGAATGTTCGAAACGACCTTTTTAAATGAAGGTTTTCGTGACCACCATATCATAGCGGCAAAAGGTATAATCAGAAAAGGAGGTATTCTCGGTGGCGTCCATGTGGCAAAGAAGTTCATTTCAGCCAGCAAAGCCAGAAGACCGAGCCAAAGAGCAACACCAATTCCAACCAACAACACGGCCTTCTTTTGTCGGGGGTCGTTGCGGAAGCCACGATGAATGCCAATCAGAAGCAAAACGTAAAGTGCCGCAGTTATGAACGCAAATTGCAAGGAGATATAGAGTGGAGGAGTCATTGCTAAATGTTTTGACCAAAATACAGGCAATCAGCAAGACAGGCATTACAAAAATTGCGATTCCTTCTGTCAGTTTGTTACCTGACTTCGAAAATGTGAAGGGCTCAATTGATACTGCTTTCGAAACGATCGGTAAAAGGTAACGTTGTTGTCATAGCCTACTGCTTCGGCAATCTCTGCAATGGAAAGGTTGGTTTTTCGCAGCAGGGCAGAAGCCTTTTGGACCCGTAAATGCGACAAAAACTGATGCGGTGTCTGGCGGAAGGCTTGCTTGAATAACCTCAAAAAATGAAATTTTGACAAGGACGCGGTAGCCGCTAAATCGTCCAGCGTCAGAGAATCGCACAAGTCGGTGTGCATGAGATCTACGGTGCGCGTCAATCTGCGGTAAATCTCCTCTCGGGCAACACCGTTTAAGAGTGCCAGTTGATGCACTTGTTTCGTTTCACGCTGGTGGTTCTGAAGCAGATAAGACAAAAGGTCCAGTAGTTTTTCATCCAACAACAAAGATGCATTTGGCCCAGCCTCTTTTGCTGCCATTACCGCACGAACAAGGTAGTCAAACGTATCATCCCGTTCGTAGAGCCGCTCAAAAAATCGAGGGGCATCGGAGCCTGGTGCAAATGGTGTATCTAATTGCGTGTTGATGGAGGCTTGCATGCCCGTGATCATTTCCTGCACCAACGCCTGCCCAAAGTGGATGTTGAGTGTTTCTGTAGATTGTGTATCGCCTTCGATGGCAAAAGAATAATGTTGTTCGTGGTTGCTCAGGAAATAATGGTCGGTACCAATGGAGGTCCACTGACGGCCCACCTTGCAGCGGCTGGCTCCTTTTACATTTGAAAATATCGATAATGTACCATCAATCTCTGGCCTAAATTCCTGGTTGGTGTTGACGTTCAAAACACAAACGGGCCAGCCTTCTCCAGACGCCTGGCGTTGTTTGATAATTGTTTTGAGGAAATCAACCTCCAGAAAGTCGTGTCGAATCATGGTGCCGGTTAACCGGTTTTCAAATGCTCAAAGTATTGTTTGAGCAGCACTGCGTTTTGATGTTGTGGGGTGTCAATTTCCAGCAGTTGCGGAGCCGTTTTTCCACTTTCAAAAAAGCCTGCCAATGCAGTTGCCAATGTTTGTGTTGAGTCTACCTTTTGATATTCCACTCCAAATGTCGCAGCGATTCCTGCGGCATTGGTTTGGTGGGTGGCCTCAAAATAGGTTTCAAAGTGATCCGTGGAGGTCGGACCGTCAATGATTCGAAAGATGCCGCCACCCGCATTGTTGATGAGGATAATACGTAAATGCGGACTCAGGTAATGATTCCACAGTGCATTGGAATCGTAAAAGAAACTGAGGTCTCCCGTAATGATGGTCGTCAGTTTTTGGGATGCGAACGCCATACCAACCGCAGTGGAAATTGAGCCATCAATGCCACTCGTTCCACGGTTGGAATAATTGTTTTTGTTGCCACTTTTAAACAGTTGAACATATCGTATAGGGCTGCTGTTGGCAAGGTGCAAGTCACTGTTTTCAGGAATAACTTCCAACAATTGTTCGAATACTTTCAAGTCGCTGTGTGGCGCTTCTTTTAAAAATTCTGCATGACGGGCATCTGCCAGCAAGTCTCTGGATTTCCACGAGGCGTAGTAGTCGCTATCGGATGGTGTGCTTAGTGATAATAATTGTTCGAAAAAGTCAGCAGGGTCAAGGGCGATCACATCCGTCAACGACTGAAAAGTGTCGGGATGTTGATGCAAATCGATGTGCCAATGTTCTGATGGGCGGTATTTTCGCAAGTGCGCTTTGATGCGTTTGGAGACAATGGCCCCGCCAAAGGTGATCAACAAATCGGGACGCAATGCTTCCCACGTCTCTGCATCAAATGCATGAATCAGCCGGTCGGTACAAGGGAAAAGGCGCTCGCCAAAAAGATTGGAAGTCGTTTCTGTCAGCACTGTCACAGCTGGGTCTGCCGCGATTTTATTGACCAATTCTGACAATCTTGCGTTGGGATTTCCCTGGCCGACAATGAGTAATTTTTTACTGGAGTTGTTCCACCGCGTGGCCAGAGTCTGCAAGGCCTCCGCATTCAGCGATGCAACCGTTGGATGCACCTGAATGATTTTTGGTTCTGGCTCTTTTGCTTCGTTTGGGCTGTTTTGATACAGCGGTTCCTTCAAAGGGATGTTGATATGAACAGGCCCCTGTGGGTGTGCCATGGCCAAATTGATGGCTTCCGAAATGATGCGGTTACTGTGCCAACGTACATCATCTGCCCCAGCTTCCTGCGGCAACTCAAAACTCTTTTTGATGTGGTTGGCAAACACGTCTCGTTGGCGAATGGTTTGGCCATCTCCCTGGTCGATCCATTCGGTGGGGCGATCGGCCGTGAATACCACCAGGGGCACATGCTGATAATAAGCTTCCGCCAAACCTGGTGCATAGTTGAGAGCAGCAGAACCCGAGGTACATGTCAGTGCAACAGGAGCCTTCAACTGCTGCGCTATCCCCATAGCGAAAAAAGCAGCACTGCGCTCATCGGCAATGCTCGTGCATTGAATGGCTGGTTGATTCGTAAATGAAATGATGAGTGGAGCGTTGCGTGAACCAGGTGAAATCACCACGTTTCGCAGGCCTTTTTGGGCACAGATACTGGCAAGATCTTTTATTGCTGGTTTCTCGGATTGCATAACCCGCTCTGGGAAGGGCTAAGTTCTGGATTTTTTAAATAACCGCCAATAAAGTCTCCGCCTTGTGTGCGGTTTCTTCCCATTCCTTTTCAGGAATTGAACCTGACGTTATCCCACCACCAACAAATAAGGTCAATTCGTTTGAATTTACTTTCATGCAGCGCAGGTTCACAAAAAGGGCCGTGCCATCAGGGCTGTTGACGGGGCCTAAATATCCGGTGTAATATTCGCGGACATGCGGTTCAAGTTGCAAAATGAGTTGCAATGCTTCCTGTTGCGGTAGCCCACACACTGCTGGTGTCGGGTGCAGTTGGCGCAATCTGTCTCCAAGGTAAGTTGCTTTTTTCGGCAGGTGAAAAGTCGTTTTTAAATGCACTATTTGTCCAGCCTGCTGGGTGAAAGGGCCATTCTTTTCGCAGTCAATTCCTTCCAGGTGGGCCTCGATGTAATCCGTGACAAGCTGTTGCTCGTGGATTTCCTTTTGCCCCCATTCGATGGAGTGGAGTGGCTGACCGTTTAAACGCTGCGTCCCAGCGAGGGCAACCGTTTCCCAATGTGTTCTTTTTTCCAATGCCAGCACCTCAGGCGTGGCGCCCATCCAGCATCCAATGCCGGGAAGGAATGCGAGGTAAGTAAAAGCATTAGGGTATTTCTCAACCAATTTTTCAAAAGCCTCGACCGGATTAAATGCAGGTGCAGCAATAGACATGGCACGAGAGAATACCGCTTTTTGCGGACCTCCGTTTTGAATTGCTTCAATCATCTTACCCAGCTCCTTCAGGTAAGTGGCTTTGTCCAATATCACACTGGAGCTGGGCGAAATGGTAGCAGTATCTGTCAATGGTTGCCGCTCGACTTGTGCGAGAAATTCGGGCATTAAAGCTTCGATCGAAGAAGTAAGATCTGGTTGAATGAGTACCGTAGGAAACTCGGGAGACTCACAAAAAGGTGCCAACACAAAGCCCGTCTTTTCTTCAAGTGAAGCACCAGCATTTAAAATGTGGAGCTTCGAATCGGTTTGAACAAGTATGTTTTGGGCAGATGCTCCCGGCAGATGATAAAGCACAGCAGGCAATTGACGTTGCAGACATGCTTCCCAGGATTTAGAAAGAAGGGAGTTTCCCATTGTTTAACCGGCCTACCTGTTAGTTGGTGAGACTGAGCTTCTTGGTGGTCACCCCAGCACTGGATTGCAGCGAAACCATGTAGATGCCCCGAGGCTGGTCCGAAAAGTCAACCGACCAGGTAGTTGTTGGAGTAGCAGGCAGTTTTTGTTGCCAGATAAGCTCGCCCAGCAGGGAATAAACGGAGACTGTTCCATCCGAAGAACCGTTGGCATTGACTGCAATTTTTACAGCGCCATTGCTTGGGTTTGGAAAAATTCCTAGTTCAGGCGAATCAGTCGTCCAAGGCTCGTTAATACCGGTCAGGGCCATAGAGCTGAAAAGGGTAGGACGAAGAATGTTCACTGTTGTATGCATCTTTTCTACCTGCCCTTTGGTAAATAAATTCATACAGGCATCGTTGGTATAGTCCATGTAATTCATAAACATGTCACCATTTGGGTCGTTACTACAGGAAGTAGTTGGAAAAACGGGGCATCCGCTTTGGAAGTCATCTTGCGGTGGTGTGTCATCAATCCCGTCATCAATGGTGCATGAGCCAGAAACTCCCCAGATGTGATCAAGGCCCAACCAGTGACCAACTTCGTGAGTCGTAGAGCGTCCCTCATTGTAGGGCGACAAAGCTGTTCCCATGGTGCCAAAAAATCGGGGGTCCAAAACCAAGCCGTCTGACTCTGCATCTGACCCTGGAGGGCTGGCAAATCCAAGAATATCGTTGCCAATTTCACAAATCCAAATGTTCATGTATTGATCGCGATCCCAGATATCCTTTCCTCCCAATGCCGATTGGTAATACCTGTTGGTATTGCCAATGTTTAAATTGGACGTGAACGTTCGGGTGATGCCGTCTGTGTTGTTACCATTGGGGTCCAAAGTAGCCAATCGAAAAACAATCTCGGGGTTACCAGCCAACGGTTTAAAGACGCTTGGGGTCATAAAAGCATCGTCATTGGTGCGGCTGTAATCAGCGTTTAAGACATCCAATTGTGAATGAATCTGTGCTTTGGAGATGTTTTGTGAGGCATCGCTGTAAACCACGTGCACCACAACAGGTATCACAACAAAAATGCCTGCTTTTTGGCTGGAAGATTCCTGAATATCACGGTGCTCCAGAATACGGTTCTTTGCGGCCTCTAACCGATCGTGTAAGCCTGGGTCATGTGCGGTGCGCTCTGCAACCTTTTGGGTGGTGTAACAACGGGTTGTTTTGTGCTCTGGAATTTCTTCGTCCTGCGCCCAACCATTAGAAATCAGAAGGACGAATGAGAAGCAAAATACAAGGCGGACTAGGTGCATAGTGTGATGATTTAAGGGTAATAAACGTCAGTTGCCCTGAAAAGGTTGATTAAAATTACGACAAATATGTGGGATTTATTGTCAGGTTGAGGCGCATACGGTGATTCCTGAACGTGAAAAACGGGATGCCGTGGGCGAAGCCTATCCGTGTAATAATGACTAATTTTGAAGGAAATTTGCCGGGATGAGCAACAGAATATTATTTGTCGAAGACGAAAAAAGCCTACAGGACCTCATCCGCTTCAACCTGGAATTGGAAGGGTATGAAGTGGTGTTGGCTGGTGACGGTATGGCCGCCTTGGATAAATTCAAATCGGGTCGGTTCGACCTGATCATTCTGGATGTTATGTTGCCCCAATTAGACGGCTTTGCAGTTTGTCGTGCGATACGCCTCGAAAACACTCGAATTCCCATACTATTTCTAACGGCCAAAAACTCCAGTCAGGATCGGGTGATGGGGCTGAAAATTGGTGGGGACGACTACCTGGTAAAACCCTTTAACCTGGAAGAGTTGTTGCTCCGAGTCCAAATTCTGCTGAAGCGTGCGGGTGAAGGTACCGGGCCACAGCACAATTTAACTGAGTACAGCTTTGGAGAAAACGAGGTAAATTTTACGACCTACGAGGCCCGTGGCATCAACAATGCCGTGCACCACTTGTCGAAGCGGGAGGCCATGTTGCTCAAATTATTGGTAGAGCGAAAAAACGAGGTCATCTCCCGGGAAGAAATTTTGGAAACCGTTTGGGGCTATGATGTCTATCCATCTACCCGCACTATCGACAACTACATAGTCGCCTTTCGAAAGTATTTCGAAGAAAATCCGCAATCACCCCGGTTTTTTCATTCCATTCGGGGAGTCGGGTACAAATTTGTAGGCTAATAATCAGTGTTTTATAGAACATAAGGCAACTAATTGCAGGTTGTTCCGTCTTTTAGGTGAAGTTTGATACTTCACTGTTCATTGAGAATTTGCTTATTGACTAAATGCCTGAATAGAACTTCGCTTCTCTTTTTGCTCTATTTGACACTTACTTTTCGGATGCTCTCCGAATACAACTTTGAGGTTCTCTCAGGCATTTTTTTTAGACTCACCCAACCTTTTCGAAATACTACTCGTTAGTATAGATAGAAGGTCGGAAAGTCGACCAAGTGGCCACGGCCAAGTTCATTGAAAATATTTAATTCGCTTCCTGGTTAAATGCCTGATTAGAACGATTGCTTCTATACTTTTTTGCTCTAGTATACTACTATCCGTTACCCAAAACACTCCGTTCTTTTCAGGCATTTCCTTTTTACCCCCACCCCACCAACTTTTCTTTCTAATAATAGTGCTGATAGGCCCAGTAGGCCTGTAAGGATGGATTGTGTCTGGCCGTTTACGGCTGGCAGAAATCGCAATAGGTCGACAGCTCCTGGTGCACAAACGGTGTATCGAGGTCGAGCATTTCAGCGATGATGATCTGGAGCTTTTGCTCGAATTCAAGCAACAAACTTTCGGTTAAAATGTCAAGTGTGCCAATGCGGACACTTTGAAAGCCTTCGCTCAATTTGCGCATGGAAATGATGCCCGATTGAATGCTGTCTCCTGGATTATCCAATTCGGAATGATACAGCAGGGCGTACATCAGCAATTGAAGCGCCTTGGCCTTGGAAGAGTCGTCCAACAATTCGTCCAATGCATCCAGTTTTACATCCGCTGCCTGCGTTACACCCGTTTTGTAGTCAACAATGCGGGTGACACGTCCAATTTTATCAATGCGATCAGCCTTTCCAACCAGTTTCACTTCATGCGATCCTACAGTGATGGTGCGGGTCAATTCTTTTTCCAGGGCAATAATGGTCAGCTCCCTGTTTTCCGTAGCCAGTTCTTCTAGAAAAGCCTTCTCATTTTCGAGGGTGCCTTCGACAAACTTAATAGCCACTTTCAATGTCAACAGGTTTTTTCCGCCATCAATCTCCGCTTCGGTGAACTGCTCCAGGAAGGCCCCCCTGGTTTTTGAAGCCACTTGAGGCAGCATCTGGTCGATGTCTTTGGAGGTCAATTTTTTGCCCAGACAAGGGGTGTAAAAATTCTCCAATACCTCGTGAATCAATGAGCCCAGGGTGGTGGCCTGGATGGTTTCTTCCACTTCGTCTTCTTCGCCCAGACCAATGATGTAGCGGTAATAAAAGTCGAGCGGACAATTGACGTATTTGTTCAAGGCAGAAGGAGAAACACCGCGTTCCATCAAAGCGAGCAAGCCTTGTAGAATCCATTCGTCTTTTTTAACGCTTGGAGCTTCCAGTTCGTCTACCATCACTGGAATGTCGATGATCTCTTTTGTGAAAGTTACGTTGGAGTTACGCTGTTTTAATTCGTGTTCCAGTTGTGTCACAAACCGGCTTTTTTCCCCTCCGCCAAAATCGTCTCCTTCGGTGTTGTACAGCAAAATAACCCGCTCAGCTCGTTGCAACAACCGGTAAAAATGGTAGGCGTAAATCGCGTCCCGGTCATAATGTGTGGGCAAATCAAACTCTTTGCGAATGTCGTTGGAGATAAACGAACCGGTTGTTTTTCCCTCGGGCAAAATGCCTTCGTTCACTGAGAGCACAATGATGTTTTTAAAATCGAGCAGGCGTGTTTCCAGCATTCCCATCACTTGCAAACCCTGAAGGGGCTCACCGTAAAAGGGCACATGTTGGCCACCGACCACCTGGTGAAAAATGGCTTTGAGCGTGGAAAGATCCGACACGGTGCCATACTGTTCCAGCAAAACCTGCAACCTTTTTATGGCCTTGGTGTAGAGATAGAGGTATTCGATCTCTACATTTTGTTTGCTCCGGTAATTGTTGGAAGCCTGTAAAAGGTGATCCCGAAAATTTTCGATCAACGACCGAAAGCAAACCAGCGCCTCCTGTGGCTTTTGTTGCCAGTTGGAGAAAATAGGAGCCAACGGTTTGTAAACCTCCATCAATTCTGTTCCGGCCATTTTAGCCAGATCTTCGCTGCGCATGAAAATCGTGTTGTGCGTGCGGATGGATTGCGCAAAATGGTTGGTCAGCTCGTGGCTTCCGGGAATGTTTTTGATAAAAGGATGTTGCAATACCGCCAGAATATCTTTGTGGTGAAATTGCGGACTTTCCTTGTTGGCAGCTAGTCTGTGTGCGTTTTCGTGTAGTACAAAGATACTTTGGAACAAGCCGTGCAGGGGCGTGTTTTTGAGCGGGTAGCCCATGGTGACATTGATATGCTTCACCTTATCGGGCAGTGATTGAAGCACCGGAATCAGCAAATTCTCATCGGCCAACACCACTGCAGTATCGCTGCAATCGGGGCTGCCCGAAAGCGCGGGAATTATCGTGCCGGCCACCTTGGCTTGTGCAATGTTGCTGGAAACGCCCACCAATTCAATGTGCTTCTTTCCGGTTGTGAGCTGATCAAATTCCCACAGAAAAGGTTTTTTTTGACTGTTCGATTTGTAGTCGCGCAGAAACTTTCCAGCTTCCTGCATCTTGTCTTCCATGTAATAGCGGTCGCTGTCCCACAGCACTTCTGCATCTCCGGCTAATTCCAGCTGCTGGATGATGACCTCTTCAGATTTACTCAGCGCATTAAACCCGGCAAATATGATGCGGTCCCATTGATTGACTGCCTGTAGAATTTCATTGTCTTCACCCACTTGCAACGCTTCTGCAACTTGCCGAAACACCAACCCTGAATAGGCTTGATTGTGCTCCCGCAAATGGGTGGTAAAGGAATCGTAATAATGCCCGATGGATTCCCAAAATTCAATGTACTTCTTTTGGGTGTCGGTGATTGTGGCGCCATCGGCATTCCATTCTTCCATGGCGCGGGCCTCACTGACAAACCCAAAAAGTTGCTGGGCTGGAACGAGGTTGAGGTCGGCTTCGTTAAAATCGCTGAGCAGCGTTTGGCCCCACTTCATAAATTCGTCAAAGCCCTGTGCCTGCGATTTTTCCTGTTGCTTGTAGTGTTGGTAAAACTCAAACAACAAAGTGAGTGGCTCCAAAATTTTGGAAGAGGAGAGGGTCTCAACAAATTCTTCAATTGAAAAAATGTCGGGTGCCCAGATGGCGGTTTGATAGCGGTCGGTGATTTGCTTTTTCAGAAACAGTCCAGCCCGCCTGTTGGGGAGAACAATGCACAATTGGCTTATTTTATCCCCGTACTCTGCATGCAGGTGCTCTACGACTGTTTCGAGGAAACTTTCCATTCACTTACTTCAGCTTAAATCCGTTTTTTATAAAGGAAACAAATTCTTTGAAGGTGGCTTTAGATGCAAACGTTTTTTTCACCATTCCGAAAATTCCAACGGAAGATTCCGTGGGTGTCACCTCTTTGGGAGGGGCAGTTTCAAATGCTTTTCTCTCATTCTCCCGGTAGGCTTGTGCAGCAGCTAATTTGTCGGCTTGTTTGATGCGCTTTTTGGCACTTTCCGCATACCCCAATTTTTCCTCCAACAAGCCGAGGTTGTTGTAGGCAATGGCATCGTCAGGATCGAGTTCAATGGCTTTTTTGTAATCTTCAACAGCTCCCTTTACATCGCCCATAAAATCCCGAACATAAGCCCGGCTTGAGTAGCGATAGGGGTTGTTGGGTTCTAATTCAAGCGCTTTATCGAGATCGCTCAACGCTTGTTTTCGGTTGTTTACGTGTAGGTAGGCAACGCCACGTTCACTATAGATGTACGGGTTTTCTTCTGCTTCTATGGCCTTGGTAAACAGTACAATGGCTTCCTCGTAGGATTGGGTCTTGCACTTGTCTAGACCTTGCAGAAAATAAGGGTTTTTGGATGACATGACGGCACTTTTTGGTTGGCAAAAATAGCCATATCTTTAATGCCTTCCTGTTAAATTATTTGAATATCCCATGAATATTTTCAGACTGTCTTTTTTCCCAAAGTATTTGTTTTCGGAGCGGTTGATCCCTACTGTTTTAGCCAGCTGAATTAATTTATTCGAACTGTGGCCGAGCAAGAATTTCCGGCATACTTCAAGTATGCTGATGGCAAATCATTTTTTAAAGTACTTTCTGAGTCAACTATGGAAGAGCTAAAGATCATTGGTCAGCGGTATTCCATCTATTTTTTAGAAGCAAAAATCTTGCCCGAGCGTTTGTTGATTAGCGACATGTTGAGCAACAATGGTGAGCATTGGCAGCCCTCCAATGCGGCTGAGTATGCCGCTCAAATGCAGTTGTGTGAAAGCAGTCTGCAACGACTCAATTAGTTCTATTCCCACTCAAAAGAGAATTTTGCCGCTGATGTAAATTAGCGGCTTCTTACATTTGGAATCTTTTACCTTTGACGCAAATTTTAAAAACAAGTATTGAGATGAAGTCTTGCATATACATTTTAGGAATTCTGCTGTTGAGCGCAACTTCGGTTGTGGGGCAAAACAAGGTAGAATTCACCGAGTACGATTTAGACAATGGTCTGCACGTGATTTTACACGAAGATCATTCAGTGCCGTTGGTGGCAGTGACAGTCATGTACCACGTTGGATCAAAAAACGAAGACCCCGAACGAACGGGTTTTGCACACTTTTTTGAGCACCTGTTGTTTGAAGGCTCTGAGAACATTGAGCGCGGAGAATTTGACAAATACATTGAAAATGCAGGAGGTACACTCAACGCCAACACCAGTTTTGACCGCACCTTTTACCACGAAGTTCTTCCCTCCAATCAGTTGGGCCTGGGTTTATGGTTAGAGTCTGAGCGTATGTTGCACGCCAAAGTAGAGAAGGTGGGCATTGAAACACAACGCGAGGTGGTAAAAGAAGAAAAGCGCCAACGCGTAGACAACCAACCTTATGGAGCGCTGTTGGCTGAAACAATGAAGTTGGCTTACACAGAGCATCCTTACAAGTGGCCAACTATCGGTTCAATGGAGCACCTCAATGCTGCCACAGAATCAGAGTTCATTGAGTTCTACAAGACTTACTATGTGCCGAACAATGCGGTTTTGTCTATTGCGGGCGATATCAACATCAAAGAGGCCAAAGCAATGATTGACAAGTACTTTAGCGGTATTCCAAAAGGACAGGGAGAAGTGCCACGTCCGAATGTGAAGGAGCCTAAAAAGACAGCTGAAGTACGCAGCACCTACCACGACAAAATTCAACTTCCTGCAGTGGTGCAAGCGTATCATATTCCAGCGCAAGGCACAGACGATTTTTACGCTGTTTCGATGTTGAGCCAGTTGCTCTCGCAAGGACAAAGTTCCCGATTGCACCGTTCGTTAGTAGATGAAAAGCAATTGGCCATCGCCAGTAGTTCTTTTCCACTGCCTACAGAAGACCCAGGTGTAACATTGGCATTTGCCATCACCAACCTTGGTGTTACGCCTGAGCAAGCAGAAGCAGCCATGGATGCGGAATACGAAAAAGTAAAAACAGAACTGATTTCTGAGAAGGAGTTTCAAAAACTGCGCAACCAGGTAGAGAATGACTTTGTGTCGCAAAACTCACAGGTAGCCGGGATTGCTGAAAGTCTGGCAAATTATCACATGTATTTTGGTGACGCCAACCTCATCAATACCGAGATTAAGCGCTACATGGCCGTTACGCGTGAAGACATTAAGCGTGTGGCCAACGAGTACTTCACCAAAGAAAATCGGGTAGTGTTGTATTACCTTCCGATGGAATCGAACTAATCTACTTTGCTAAATACAATCCCATTATGAATTCTTTCCGAACATTATTATTTACTGGCAGTTTCTTGTTGTCGCTGTCATTGCCGGTAGCAGCGCAGGTAGATAGATCAAAAGCTCCAGAGCCAGGCCCAGCGCCAAAGATTGCGTTGGGCGATTACGATTCTTTTACCCTTGACAACGGCCTGAAAGTTTTTGTCATCGAAAACCATAAACTACCCCGTGTTTCCTTTCAGTTGACAGTCGACAGAGATGCAACATTGGAAGGTGAAAAAGCAGGTGTTACGAGTTTGGCTGGTAGCCTGATGCGCAACGGCACAACGACTCGCTCCAAACAACAAATTGACGAAGAAGTCGATTTTATTGGTGCCAGTTTGTTCACGTTTTCACGTGGCATGTTTGGTTCTTCTTTAACGAAGCACCGCGGGAAGCTGTTGGAATTGATGAGCGATGTGCTGATGAATCCTACCTTTCCAGAAGAGGAGTTTGCCCGCGAGCAAAAAACGACCCTTTCAGGATTGGCAGCCAACAAAGACGATGCAAATGCCATCGCTGGCAATGTGGGCAACGCTGTTCTTTACGGGAAAGACCATCCTTATGGTGAGTTGACCACCGAAGAGACAGTAAAATCCATTACCACAGCTGATTGCAAGAAGTATTTTGAAACCTACTTCCGACCCAATATCTCTTACCTGGTGATTGTAGGAGACATCAAAACGGGCAAGGCTAAGGAATTGGTCACCAGGTATTTTGGGGAATGGGAAAAGAAAGAAGTGCCTTCACACAAATGGGCTACTCCCAAAACAAATAGCGGAACACGCGTGGTATTTGTGCACAAAGAAGGAGCGGTTCAGTCCGTAGTTTCAGTGCTGCACACCATCGATTTAAAACCTGGGAGTGAAGACGTTATCAAGGCCAATGTGATGAACAGCATTTTGGGTGGTGGAGTATTTTCTGGTCGTTTGATGCAGAACCTGCGTGAAGACAAAGCCTACACTTATGGTGCCCGCTCTAGCTTGTCGAGTGACCGATTGGTAGGAGAATTTAGTGCATCAGCTCAGGTGCGTAATGAGGTGACGGATAGCGCAGTTGCAGAATTCTTGTTCGAACTGAACCGCATAGGCAAAGAGCCGGTTACGGCAGATGAGTTAAGCTTGACACTCAACCAAATGAACGGTGGTTTTGCCCGTTCACTGGAAAGTCCGCAAACCATTGCTGAGTTTGCTTTGAACACGGAGCGACACAACCTGCCCAAAGATTACTATGCCACTTACCTGGAAAAATTGAGCAAGGTGACCATTGCAGATGTTCAGGCAATGGGCAAGAAATATGTTAAACCAGACAATGCTGTTATTTTGGTCGTAGGAGACCGCAACGAGGTGGCTGAAAAGCTGAAGCAATTCAGTGCTAAAAACGAAGTCGAGTTTTTGGATATCTATGCGGAGGAGTTTGTCGACAAGATGAAGGCTGCACCGGACGATGTCACAGCTGAATTGGTCATCGCCAACTACATCAAAGTATTGGGTGGTGCAGAAAATTTGAGTTCAGTGAAAGATTTGAGCGAGACGATGAGCATGAAGATGGGAGGAAATGAGTTTGAAATTCACACCAAAAGAAAGTCCCCGGATTTGTACTATCAAACATTTGGTAACGCTGCCATGATGGTGTCCAAAGAAGTCTATGATGGTGAAAAGGGATTACGTTCAGGAATGCAAATCCCCAACGGGCCAGTGGCCATTGAAGGAGAAGAGCTGGAAGAGATGAAGTCCAACGCAGCTATTTATCCCGAGTTGCACTATGCCGAGATGGGGTCGACCGTTCGATTAATGGGCATGGAAGCCGTTGAAGGCAAAGACTGCTATGTGGTGGAAGTTACTTCCAAGTCGGGTAAAAAGGAATTCGGATATTTTGATGTTGCCTCTGGATTGAAGTTGCAAGACAAAGTAACCGAAGAAACACCTATGGGAGTTCAAACAAGCATTACGATGTATTTGGATTACAAGTCAGTCGATGGAGTGATGTTTCCACATAAACTGGTTACGTCAGCCGCAGGCCGCTCTGTGGAATTGAACAGCGTTTCCATCAAAGTAAACTCGGGCTTGACAAAAGCAGACTTCCAATAGACCTTACTTAAGCGCAAATAAAAAGGGGCTGTCTCGGTTATGAGACAGCCCCTTTTTATTTGCGTTGTTTGGAGACTATCAGGGGGCGTAAGCAATTAAGTTGCCCGCTTCATCTCGAACAGCATATTCAATGGCTGTGTCGTTCTTAAAACTAACCGTGTTCTGCAAAGAACCTTGGCGATCCCAATAGTACCATTTTCCAAGTCTTTCGTTGCCGAAAAATTTGGCTTCCATTAATTTTCGACCATCTTCAGCGTAGCTAATCCAAAGGCCATGGTTTTTGCCATCTTTTACAAATCCCGTTTCGCGCACCTGACCGTTGCGGTAGTAGTAAGCTACTTGAAAAGCCTTCTTGCTAATCTTAGTGTAAACTGCCGCCAACTCTCCCGACTGATAATATTCTTTTTCGATATTTCTGTTGCCGGCCCAACTCAAGGAACAGGAGGCTACCAACAAGATTATGAGGAATGATTTAAGCATAATTTAAGCGTTTGATACCTTAAATGTACAAATTTTATTAACCTTTAATTGAGGTAGTGCTAACATTTAGGTAACATTGGAGAGGCCGGTTTTGTACGGATTATATCGAAAATCGGATATAGCAAAGACTTGTCAGGCCTTAGAATAAGCACTAACTGAAATCAGAGAAGTGGGGTAGAAACTACTTGGAAAGCTGGAATCCTTCGATGGGAGACACTGCAATGACACGTCTCAATTGTGAAATGGCTTTGGCGCATTCATCCCACGAATGATGACTGGTGCTAGAGAAGAGGGTTTTTCCATGTTCGTCAATGAGGCGAAATTGGTACAGACCATTTTCGTCTGATTCAATCTGAAATTTTGGATTTTCCATTATATCATGAGATTTCCTTATTGTAAACATGGTAGTATCAAAATTAGACCTAACTGATTCTTGCTACGTTAACTAAATGTTACCAAACCGTGTATTTGACTTGATATTGGAAGGGGTGAAACATGACTTTACTATACGTCTGGAGAGCGTTGCGAGTTCATTCTCATCATTATTTTAAGTGGCCAGGTCATTGGCTTTCCCAATGTTGATCCTGTTTCAGTATCTTGTACCTTCTGTAAAAAAAGAGAAATGCGCCCAACCCTACTAATGGCAGTCCTGGCCTGCCTCTGCTTCATGCCCTTTGGAGTAATTGGTCAAGAAGTTGACAATTGCGATCAAGTAAAAGCAGTCATGTCGACCTTAGACCGGTACCACTTTAAACCGATAAACTATTCTGCTCATAATTCTGAATACGTTTTTAGCGAGCTGGTGAGTAGCCTCGACCCGTATCGCCTGTATTTTCTCGAAGAGGATTTAAAGGAGTGGCGAACATTTGAAGGCCGGTTGCTGGATGCGCAAGGAACAGCAGCCTGTCAGTTTGTTGAAAAAGTGGCAACGCGTTACGAAAAACGGTTGCAGGAGGTAGGTCAATTATTGGAAGAGCTAGAGGCAGCACGATTTGATTGGAAGCAGAAGGATTCTTTGCGGTTTTCAGCTTCAGATCCAGGGGATCACGCGACCTATTCGTCAGACAAGGCTCAGTTGAAATTGCGTTGGACTAAATGGCTCAAATTAAAGATGCTGAGTCAAATGAGTGACAGTAGTTTGGCTGAGGGATCGCCTCCTGAGGCGGTGATTGTGCAGGAGATTTTTACACGTGAAAAGTGTCGCTTGGATCGAATGATCAAACGCACCGAGGGCAGTGAACAATATGTGATGTCACTTTTTTTGCATGCGGTAGCACTGACTTACGACCCGCATTCAGCCTATTTTTCAGCACCTGAAAAAGAAAATTTTGAAGTACAGCTTTCTGCTGAGGCCTATTCGATTGGCCTTGATTTGACTGAAAATGAAAATGGAGAGCTACTGATTGCCCGTTTGGTTCCCGGTGGGCCAGCATGGAAATCAAACGAACTGCACCAGGGAGATGTGCTCAAAAAAATTTCCTCGCCAGGAGGGAAACAGGTAGAAATTCTGTGTATGTCTGCCAATGAAGTGGAAGCGCTGATAATGGGTGGCGAGATGCGGGTTTCGCTCACCGTTAAAAAAGCAAACGGACAGGAAAAAGAGGTGGTGCTGCTAAAAGAAAAGCTGGTAACAGAAGATAACATCATCAAGAGTTTTATTCTGGATGGCCCTCAAAAAGTAGGATTCATTGCATTGCCTGGCTTTTATACCGAATGGGAAGACAACAATCCTTTGGGGTGTGCAAATGACGTGGCAAAAGAAATATTAAAACTGCAGAAGGAAGGGATTAAGGGTTTGGTGTTGGACCTAAGAAATAACGGAGGAGGCTCTTTGCTGGAGGCCATTGAATTGGTCGGAATATTTATTGATGAAGGCCCCGTTGGAATTATGCACCAAAAAGAGGATAAGCCTCGTTTTTTGAAAGATATGAACCGCGGAAGCATCTATCGCGGACCGCTCGTGGTGCTGGTGAATGGCTACAGCGCTTCTGCCTCAGAATTGGTCTCGGCAGCTCTTCGTGACAGGAACAGAGCCATCATTGTGGGAACAGGAACTTATGGAAAATTTACCAGCCAGGTGGTGCTTCCTGTTGAAGGGGGCAATCGGGCAGGGGGTGCCCAGGACTTTGTGAAAGTAACCACTGGAAAAATATATGGAGTCAACGGAGGCAGCGCACAGCAAAGAGGAGTGCAACCTCATATTGTTTTGCCCGACCCCTATGATGCCTTTTACCAGCGAGAAATAGACGAAGAGCGTGCATTGGAAAACGATTCAGTGATTAAGAAGCTCTATTTCACTCTGCCTCCTAAACTTCCCGCGCAAGAATTGGCCAGGAAGAGTGCCGCGCGCACAATGCTAGATTCCAATTTTATTGAAATAGTGGTATTTCAGGATTCTATTGAAAAGTTGGAGCGGAAGGAAACGATCATTCCCTTGAACCCTGACGGGTTTTATGACTTGGTGCAACAAGATGCATACTATAGTCTTGGAAGCGACCTTCAAAAAATGCAAAACGGAAAGATTAAAGTTATCAATCACGGATACAACGAAGAAGTGCTGCGCATGGACAATTTTGCCCGGGAAGCAAGTCAGCGATGGATTGATAATATCCAGGAAGATATTTATATTGACGAATCCTATTGGATTGTAAATGATATGATCGACTTAACCCGTTAACCCCAATTAATATGAAAAATTCAATTTTAGTCGTTTCTGCGGCTTTTCTGTTTATGATGAATGGAGCGGTGGCTCAAAGTGTTTCTAACCCTGCGGAATACATGGGACTATTTAGCACCCACCACGATGCTATCTCTAAAGATATGTGGGATTACACCAGTGTGGTGGCCAGAAGCAAAGGGGCACGCAAAGTCGAAAACAAACGACAGGACCTGTTGTCTACGATCAATTCATCCCGGATGGAAATCAAGCGAATGAAAGGTTATGAGGGCGATGAAGGATTGCGTGACACGTTGGTGTCTTACCTCAATTTGATGACCATCATGCTCAAAGAAGATTACGGTAAGATTCTTGACCTGGAAGAAATTGCCGAACAATCCTATGATAACATGGAGGCTTATTTGCTGGCAAAAGAAATGGCCAGTAAAAAGTTGGACATGGGCAGTGCCATGATGGTAAATGAGCAAAAGCGTTTTGCCACAGATCATGAAATAACACTGCTTGATCAGGAAGAAAATAAAGTCTCCAAAAAATTGGAAAGAGCCGGGAAGGCCTTTGCGAATTACAACAAGGTGTACCTGATTTTCTTCAAGAGCTACAAGCAAGAAGCTTACCTTTTGGATGCTTTGAATAAAGGAGATGTAGCGGCAATTGAACAAAACAAAAACGCGCTTTCCCAAACTTCTGCGGAAGGCTTGGAAAAGTTGAGCAAAGTAGAATCGTTGAATAACGATGCAACACTGAAAAATAGCTGTAAATCCATGCTCAACTTTTTCAAAGATGAAGCAGATGTTCAAATGGCTGTAATAGTAGACTTTTACTTGAAAAAAGAAAAGTTTGAGAAAATTCAGGCAGCCTTCGAGTCGAAAAAGAAGTCGCAACGGACCCAGGAGGATGTGGATCAGGTTAACAAGGCCGGAAATGAGTTCAATGCAGCAGTCAATAAATACAATGCCACCAATGATGCACTCAATAAAAACCGGGCAGAGCAGCTAAAAAACTGGAACAAATCAGTCGAGAAATTTCTAGACAAGCACGCAGCTTAATTTAAAAGTATGGGAAGTTATTTGCGTCCTTTTTGACAGCTTGGCGTCTACAGTATCAAACAATGTTTAACCAACAAAACGATACCTTATGGCAAAAGATGAAAAAGGATGCTGCGGAGGCAATTGTAATTGCACCTGCACCTGTAACTGTTAATTCGCAACAACAACCGATCGGACATTCCGGTCGGTTGTTTTACTTTTATGGATATGGAAACAGCAGCAATCTGGGATGAATTTTCCGAACGGATACATGCTTTTATCAGGAGCACGGTAGGCCGGTCAGAAGATGCAGAAGATTTGTTGCAAGAGGTGTTTGTGAAAATTCATGGGAAGCTCCACACCCTGGCCAATGCAGAGAAGGTGGAATCGTGGATTTACCAGATTACCCGCAACGCCATCAACGATTATTACCGAAAAAGTGGACGTGGAAAAGAAGAGCTTGCCAATTGGCAAATTTCAGAAGTAGAAATGTCAAAGGAAAGTTCCAATGTGGAATCGCACATGGAGCAATGTCTGCTGCCGTTTGTACAACACCTGCCCGAAAAATACCGTCAAGCCATTGAGCTCTCTGAGTTGAAAGGAATGAAGCAGCGGGAAGTAGCAGCGCATTTGAACATTTCACTATCTGGTGCCAAGTCAAGGGTGCAAAGAGGCCGTGAAATGCTCAAGCAGCTGTTTATTGATTGTTGTCACTTTCAGCAGGATGACAAAGGCTACTTAATTGGCGCACCCATCACATTGCCTGAAGATTGCCCTATTTGCAACAAATAGTCAAAAAGCAATGTCCTTTTAAAGGAAATGCAACCGTCTTAACATCAAACCAACAGCGATAAGATGAAAACAATCAAACAAACCTATGAGATGCAGGCTTCGCCAGAAGAAGTCTACCAGGCATTTATTGATCCAGGTATAGCCGGGCAATGGTCGGGCGCATCAGCAAAAGTAAGTGGAGAAGCTGGAGCCGCATGGGAACTATGGGACGCCTCCATCATCGGGAAAAATGTGGAGATGCTTCCAAACGAAAAGATTGTGCAAGATTGGAAAGAAGCTGGATGGGACAATCACTCGCGCGTTACATTTACCCTCACCCCAAAAGGGAACACAACAGTAGTCGAATTGCTGCACGAGAATGTGCCTGACAATTCAGCCAAGTCCATCACCGAAGGTTGGAAAGTCTACTACCTGGGACCGATGCAAGCGCTGTTTGAGCAATAGAAGGCTATCGACCCTTCAAGAGATCGATGATCTGTTCTTTGTCTTTCAGTTGATTGGAGAGAAAACTCACCACATCCTCCAGGTGTCTGTTTTTCTCAGTCAGGAGATTTACATCCAAGGTAGGCGATGGTACGGAGGAAGTTGGAGCCAGCGTGTTCTTTTGTTCGGGGAAGTAGCGCGTGTCTAAATGCAACTCCACCAGTTGAGCAACCGAGATTTGAAACAACTGGGCAATTTGTTCAACGACTTGAAAGTCAATTTTTTTAGGCCCGTTTTCAAAACGAGAATAGCTGGAAGGCGTCAACTTCAGCTGAGTAGCCATAAACTCCTGGCTGTACCCCTTCATATCCCTAAGGGCCCGTATATTTTTTAAAACCTGATGCACGTTTGCAAACCTATTCGTTTTTGGAGTTGAGTCGTACTCGTTTTTTGTGGTCATGCCTCCGAATTTTGCTATGCTTTAATTGGTTCAGTTGAAAATCGACCAAAAATTTATGACATTTTTGTCATAAAATGAATATTGTAACAAATAATCGAATGAAAGGGGGGTTGAAAGGGAAGCGTTATGAATTGTCGCGTTTGAGCAAAGCGATGATTTCTTCCTTGTCTTTGAGCTGAGCATTTAAGGTCGAATTGAGTTCTTCCAGGTGGCGTGCTTTTTCCTTCCACAGCTCCAGTTCTGGATGCGAGTAGTCGCCTTTTCTCTCTTTTACCTGCACCAAAGGAGAGTCGGCAGCATATTCCAGGTTGTGGTAATCAATCACAGTGGTGGTGCTCACTTCTAAAATCGCAGCAATGCGTTCGATTAACTTAAAATCAATCTTTTTGCCCTCGTTCTCGAAACGGGTATAAGTAGATTGGGTAATGCCCAAACACTCGCCCATGTATTCTTGACTGAAGCCGTAGCGCTTACGTAAGTTGCGGATATTTTTTAGCACCTGATGCATGGTGTAAAATTAACGGGAGGACGGTACAAAGTCTCATCCGATAATCGGGCATAATTACTCGAATATCGATTTATTTACTATATTTATTCGAAAATCGATTTAATGGCAAAAAAAGAAGAGAAACCCAAGCCTTATCTCATTTGGTTGAAAGAAGATGAAATTGCGCAGGCTGAGAGCTTTTTAACCTCGGTAAAGCTATCGTTGGCAGAAGAGCGTACCCAGTTTAAAGGGAACCGAAAGCGAATAATTGGCCGACTGGAATTGATGGAGTCGGTGTTGTATAAAATCGATCAACTAGCCGTTCAATACGAAGAGCCCCATGCCGGGTTTTATTTCCGCCAAATGCTGGGGCAGTATTACAAAGCTGTGGTGGAGCTCACCAACGAGTATGTGCAGAAATTTCCACACAGGGAAACCCATGAAATTAAAGTAGGAGAAATGATACAGTGGTGCGAAAACTACCAATTTGGATCCAGCCGCCACAATCAAAGGCGTCACGAAGCCATCCGCAAAATGCTCTTTAATCAGTAACTATTCCGTCAAGCCCAGCTTGGCCCGCAACTTCTGATCTTCCAGGCTATTCCTACTCCAGTAATCGCTCATGATTTGATGCGTGCGCACCGCCTTGGTTTGCAGCCTCTTTGCCCCAGCACCCCATCCACTCATGTAATTTTCTTCCCAACCCGCAATTTGATGCGGAAAATCCTGCTCAAAAACAATGCTCAACGAGCGGTCGGTTTGTGAAAAAGCAATGGTGTATTGCATGAGCTTTTCGCCAGGGTAGTCACTGCCAGTATATTTTTCCAGCTTCGTTTCCACCATCTCCGCTCTTAGTGGGATGTGGCGCAAACGACTCGTCATAGTGCCTGGAACCATGTTTACCTTGCCCTGTGGCAATGTAGCCGGGTTGAGGCGAATTCTGGTCAACAATTCATCTTCCAGATAGGTGCCCGGCAATTCAAAATCTTCATTGACCTCTTGCTCAAAATAAGAACGACCCTCCACGTTGTACTTGTCGCCCCGAAGGTTTATTTGGGTGTAAGTATGCCCGCACCATTCCTGAGAAGAAGAAGAAACCTTCAGAGGATGCGGGTAAGCATTGAGATCCACCGGAGAAAAAACCGAATTCATCATCGAGTAATCATAAATTCCGGTAGGGAACTTCTTCACCAGGTTGAGCTTTAGAATGGGCACCGAGTTTTCGCGGCCCGATTCATTCTTCACCTGCTCTTCGGTCAAAAAATCCTCGGTAACAAACACCAGCACCACATCTCCGTTGTGCACTTCACCATAGCGTGCCTGTTGCAATTCGTAGCGGCTGATTTCGGCCTGACCACCATACCAATACGTTTGAAACTCCTTGTCTTTGTGCAAGGTGGATGACGGTGAATCATCAATGAGGTGGGGACCTTTGTTTTCTTGAGTTTGCGCCTGGCAACTAAAGGCGATCAGGGCAATTGCCAAATATCGAAGTGCTTTCATCTGATTATGCTTGTTCGGTTTCTACTACAGGTAACGTACTTAAAACTTGATCTAGTGCATCAAAAGGTTGCCAGCCGGAAGAAATCGGATAAACCTGCTGGCCCTGGCGAAACAACAATGATGGAAACCCTTGTACCTGAAGTACCTGCGCCTCTTGAAAATCATTGCTGGTCTTTTGGCGCATTTCGGGTGAGTCAAACATTTTTTTAAACTCGGCTACATTCAAATCATGTTTTTCTGCCAGAGAAGCATACGTTTCCCAAAGGTTGGTGTCTCTGTTTTGAGCATAAAAAGCGTGCTGCACATCACTCAAAAAGTCCAAAGAAATGTCGGGATTGAGTGTGCGGGCCACCACCACAGCTCTTGCGGGAGGCTCTGTGTCATACACAAAATCATCCCGTTCCATCAATTCAAAATTAAACGGCTGACCTGAGCGCTCGCCAACATCTTTCCAGTGGTGGCTGATAAATTTTTTCATTTCATCGTCCATCGGTTCGGTAGTTCCTGGCCTTAATCCGCCCATGATGATTCGAACCGGGAACTTGTCGTTATAAGCATCCCTGATTTGTTTGATGACGGGAGAGAATCCCCAGCACCAAGAACACATGGGGTCGCTGACATAGATGATTTCGTACATACTTTTCATACCACAAATTTAAGCTTTCCCTGGACTTGAAAATGTCAGCCAGTAGCTTAATTGTCTTTGTTGAGCTGATTGAGTATAACGCCTGGCATTAAACGGCTCATCATATACAAAGCTTTTGAAGCGCCCGGTCTGATTTCTTTTTTGTTGTTAGCCAGTCCGCTTAACAGGGCGTTGACCACTACTTCAGGCTTGACTTTTCCCGATAGTTTGATGTCTTTCACCATCTCAGTGTCAACCAATGGAGGAAGCAGTTCGAAGATGCGCACAGCGCTTCCTTTTAATTGATGGCGCAGTGAAAGTGTGTAAGAATGAACGGCCGCCTTGGTAGCAGAATAAATCGCATGACTGGTTAGAGGCACGTACGCCAAACCAGAAGAAACGTTGACGATGGCCGCTTCCGGTTTTTTCATCAGTCCAGGCAAAAATTGGTCGATGAGGCTGATCGGGCCAAGTACATTGATCAACAATTCGTTGGACACTTGCTCCCGCGTCAAACCTTTTCCAACAATGTCGTAGCGTTGAAAAATAGCCGCGTTGTTGATTAAGATGGAGATTCCTCCGTGCCCGGCATCCAGTTTTTGAATCATGGTAGCCACCTGGGCATTGTCGCTGATGTCGCATTGAATGGCGTGTAAGCCAGGAGTTGTGCCCGTTGCCTGATCCAGTTTGGCCTGGTTGCGCCCGCAAATAATGACTTTGTTGTTTTTGGCCAGCAAGGCTTTGGCAGTGGCCAATCCGATTCCGGAGCCTCCTCCGGTGATGAGAATGGTGTGGTTGCTAATGTTCATGGTAGTTGGAATTGATGAGTATTTTTAGGACGATCGTTCGATTTTTTGGCAAAAAAATATTAGTTCAACATTTTGGTAATAATGGCGACCGTTTCTGTCAGTGTAGATGACGATTTACGTGCCTTGATAAGGACGTTCATGCCTTGAAAATTAGTGTTGAGAAAACTCCCCATGGCCTTGGCATCGTGCTCCTGGTCGAGATGACCTTGTTCCTGACCTCGTTTATAGGCCCTGGCAAAAGCCGCTTCTAAATCACCTAGAATGTCGGAGGTGAAACCGGCAACTTCAGGGTCATGCGCAGCCATTTCAGTTACAGAATTGGTTAACAAACAGCCACATGCTCCTTTCGCAGAATCGTAGTTGGCCATCATCACCTGAAAGAACTGCAGAATGGCTTCTTTACCATTGGTGGTATCGTCTAACAAACCAATCAATGCTCCCTGGAAGTGCTTGTTGTAGCGCTTCAACGCCTGCATGAAAATGGTGTGCTTGCTGCCGAAACTGTCGTAAAAACTGCCGATAGTGATGCCCAAATGTGTGGTCAAATCACGGACAGAGGTAGCCTCGTATCCTTTTACCCAAAACAATTCCATTGCTTTTTGAAGGGCTTCTTCTGTGTCGAACTTCTTCTTTGCCATCTATATTTAGAACGACCGTTCTAAATTCAAATGTACTACAATTGTTGAAGTTAGCAAAGGGCCATTTTGTAAGTTTGTGGGAATGAAACAGCAGGACATTCAGGTGGCCAAAACGGCCCGTTACTTTTTGTTGGGAGAAACCAATGACCCGATTGAAGAGGTGTGGTTCATCTGCCACGGTCATGGGCACCTGGCCGAGTATTTTATCAAACATTTTGAAGTGTTGGATAATGGGAAAACACTGGTGGTTGCCCCCGAAGCACTGAACCGTTATTACCTCAAAGGGGTGTATGGCCGGGTAGGGGCTTTCTGGATGACGAAGGAAGAGCGATTGAGCGATATTCACGACTATGTGCGCTACCTCGATGCGGTGCATGCGGAGGTGTTGCAGAAGCTGGATGCGGGCGTTCGAATCAATGTGCTTGGTTTCTCGCAAGGAGCGGCAACCGTTTGCCGGTGGTTGGCGAATCAGCAATCGCGTGTCGATCGCATGATTCTCTGGGGCGGTCGGTTTCCGGTTGATTTTGATTACGACAACAACCGCGATTACTTCAATCAGTTTCGCGTTCAAATAGCCATTGGTGACAACGATGAATATGCTGATGCAGCTTACATTCAGCGGGAACGCGATTTGTTGGATGCGCAAGGGCTTCAACATGAATTTTTCCTCTTCGATGGAACACACGCCATTCAACCAGAACTTTTGAAAAAGCTAGCCGAAAATTTTAGGTAAACTGTTATCTTGTCGTACTATGAATCAAGCCTTAAAAACCATCTTCTCGCTCATTGGAATCGCGGTAGCAGTGTTTTTGTTGTGGTATATCCGCACCATCATCACCTATGTGTTGGTGGCCATCGTTTTGTCGTTGATCGGCACCCCGCTGACCGAATTGATTGAGAAACTAAAAATCAAAAATTTCACCATTCCTTCAGCGATGAGTGCCGCGATTACCTTGGTCGCCATGCTGATGGTGGTGGTAGGTTTTCTAAGCCTTTTTGCACCCCTGGTGGCGAAAGAGGCACGCCTCATCTCCTCCATTGACACCCAACAAGTCGCCAGTAATCTGGAGGAACCATTGACTGCAATGGAATCCTGGGTCAATCAATACAGCCTGTCATCCGACCCTGATGAGAGTAGTTCTGAATACATCAAGGGCCGTCTCTCGGGCATGGTGGATGTATCGCAGGTTTCGGATGTATTGGGCACATTGGTCGGTACTTTGGGCAATTTGTTTGTGGCGGTTATCTCGATCTTTTTTATCACTTTCTTCTTACTAAAAGATCGCGATATCGCTGGTAATTTTGTGGATGCTATTACCCCAGACAAGTACCTGGAAAAAGTGCGTAACATCCTCGTCAACATCAAAAAAACCTTGACCCGTTATTTCGTAGGCATCTTGATTCAAGTCACCGTAGTGACGACTGTTATCAGCATTGCCTTGATGATATTGGGTGTGCAGAATGCCTTGGTAATTGGACTCTTTGCAGGAATCGTGAATGTGATTCCGTATGTAGGACCATTTATTGGTGCTGCATTTGGCATTCTCATCGGAGTTTCCACCAGCCTCGAGTTGGATTTTTACACCGAGTTGATTCCGTTGGCCTTGAAGATTGCCAGTGTTTTCCTTGGCATGCAACTGCTGGACAATTTCGTGCTGCAACCGATCATCTTTTCCAACAGCGTCAACATCCACCCGCTGGAGGTGTTTTTGGTGGTGCTGATTGCAGGCACACTGGTAGGTATCACGGGCATGATTCTCGCCATTCCCTCTTATTCTTTTATCCGCATCATTGCGAAGGAGTTTCTTTCTCAGTTCAAGGCGGTGCAATCCCTGACCCAGAACATGGATTAGGAGTTCGTTAGCGCTTCTCTCTTTTTAACTAAAAAAGCTTTTTCGGTCGCATTTTGGGCCAGGGCAATGGCCTGATCAAACGCTTTGCCTGCTGCTGCTGTGTTGCCTGAGTCCTTCAGAAGTTCACCTTCAATGGCATGTGTGAGGTGGTAATTACTCAGTTTTTTGTCGCTTTTTAATTCATGAAATGCTTGAAGGGCGGCTGTGGCACCGTGCACTTTGCTGTAAACGACCAGCCGGTTGAGGCGTGCCACTGGAGAAGGGGTGGAGCGCAACATCAAATCGTAGAGCTGGAGTATTTGTTCCCAATTTGTTTTCTCATAGCTGATGGCATTGCTGTAATGGTAAGCGATGCGCGCCTGAATGTGGTACTCGGTGATGCGTACGCCACTGATGGAACGTGCCATGTGAACATTGCCCAATTGAATGAGTTCCTGGTTCCAGGCTGTGCGATCTTGTTGATCCAGCGTAAGCAATGCACCATCTGCTGCCAGTCGGGTGGCAAAACGTGATGACTGAAAACACATCAGGGCCATCAGGGCATGTACTTCAGGTAGGCTGCAATGAGGATGGTCGGTGAGCAGTTCACACAAACGCATGGCCTCCTCGCACAAGTCTTCGCGAATGAGGTCTTCGCCCTGGGCTGCTTTGTAGCCTTCATTAAACAGCAGGTAAAGTACTTTGAGCACCACTTCGAGTCGGCTTTGAAGTCCCGGACCTTGTGGCACTTCCAGCGCAACGGCACTTTCCTTCATTTTGCTCCGGGCTCGGGTAAAAGCCTTGGCAATGGCATCTTCGTTTTTGAGCAAGGCCCGGGAGATTTCAGTTCGGCTGAATCCACACAGTAATTTTAACGTCAAAATGATCTGACTCTCCACAGTGAGGTCTGGTTGGCAGCAGGCAAAAAACAGGCGCAACTGATCATCTTTGAGTTCGCTGTCGAGGGTTACTTCGTGGTTGTCAGTATCTGCCTCCAGAGCCACCGTATCCACCGTGACCTTTTGCTGGTTGCTGTTGTGCCGTAACACATCAATGACTTTGTTTTTGGCAACGCGAATGATCCAGCCGGAAGGGTTGTCGGGCACTTCTTTGTAAGGCCACACTTGCATGGCCTTGTACAACGCATCCTGCACAGCATCCTCAATGATTTCGATGTTGCTGGTGCCAAAAGTACGTGTCAGGTGGGCAATGACTTTACCGAATTCGTGCCGAAAAAAATGTTCGACCAAGGCTTCGGTTTGCTGGTGTGCGCTAGGCTGGACAGAGGATTCCATCTAACAAATGTAACTGCCTGGGGCGAAAACGAAAGAAGGCTGCAAGAATAAATTTACTCTGGCAGCCTTCCCAAAAGGTATAGGACGCAAATTACATGTTCATTTGCTGGACTTCTCTCACTTCAACTGTACCGCCATATTCGAAAATCGGACAGCCCATAGAAAGTTCAGTAGCATTCGCAGCATCGGTTGCTTCCACAATGAGGTAGCCGCCAACGATTTCAGCTCCTTCGGCAAAAGGTCCGTCTGTAACAACACCACCTGTTGAGACCACATGGCCTGCTGCTTGCAATGGTTCACCAGCAATAAAATTTCCGCTTTCACCCAAGGCGCCCATCCAGACTCCCCATTTCTGCATGTGTGCTTGCATTTGCTCTGGTGATTGATTGACTTCGCGGGCATCGCCTCCTCTAAAAATGTACATGAATTTTGACATGACTCTAGTTTTTTTGATTGGAATTAGTTTGTTTTCACGGTTAGGACGAACGTGCTTTCGTGAAAAGGACATTGGTCTGAAAAAAAACTTAAAAGATTAAGTTATTGCTTGATAATTTTAGAGGTTTGGGTCCTTCCCTCATCGTTTTTTAACTGCACGAAGTATATTCCGTTCGTGCCAGGAAATTCAAGTACATCTGCGGTGAAGATTTCGTTTTTTACCTGTGTCAAAAACAAACCCAGCCAACCATTTCGATAACATAACCGTTCTGTTAGAAACCCTAATACAATCGAATTTATGAAAAAGATAGCCACTCTAGTTTTTTTGCTGATTTCCACAGTTTGCGCCAATGCTCAGCTGGGTGGACTTGACAAAGATGCCGACAACGACCGTAAGCACGTTCTTTTTATTAAACCTTTTGCTTTACTGGTTAGCGGCCTTGATGGCGGTTTAGAGAAATTGCTGGACGATAAAACATCGTTGCGTATATCGGCTGGGTATTACCTTACCGAAGATGCCTTTGCTTACGGTTCGGAGGCAACAGACATGGAAGGATTTAAAGGAGAGTTGCAATTGCGTTTTTACCTCAGTGAATCCAAAGGGTTTATGTCAGGAGTTTATCTGGGACCTTACGCCTACTACAAGCAGATAGCTGTTACCAAAACTGGATACAGTTATGACGGATTTTCCTCCTTTGAGGAAGACAACCGTTTCACTGCGAGTGCTGGTAATTTGGGTTTTGTGGTCGGGGGACAGTTTGTTTCAACGTCCAGGCTCACTTTGGACTTTTTTCTAGGTGGAGGAGTCAATGTGCCCATCGATTCTGATGATAGAGACGAGGTACACATCCCCATTGTCAATCCTTACAAGAAAGGGATTTTGATGCGAACTGGGTTTACCATTGGCTTTGTGCTTTAGTCCCCGCCTGGTGCAATTCACCTCAGAAAGGAAATGCTTAAATAGCAAACGAAGGGAAAAAGTACTTCCAGTAAGCCGCACCTTCTGTACTCCTTCTCTTCGTTTAGCATCCCCATCTTAAATGTCGTTGGTGGTTAGCTTAATAGCTCCACAGGTCGTGTTCCATGATAAATATGTCGTCTTTTACACGGTCCGCTTCCAGCAGGGCATCAATCCCTGTTTTGTACTCTGAAATCGAACGGTCATAAACGTTAGATTCTTTGATGATGACACTGCCAAAATGCCGTTTGGTAAACAAGTCATCGTAAGACAAAATCGCCATCGTGTTTCTTTGATTAAAGGCCATGAAGTGCGCTAGCGTTGTTCGGGCATGTGGGTAATAAATCCAAAACAATGGCTTGTATCCTCTGAATTCTCCCGTTTCAGTATCGCGCTTTTCTACCAATGGACAGATGCCGATGATGCGAACATCCATGACAGAACGTTGGCGGTCGAAAAACCATTCTTCTTTGATGTCATACAGTTTCACGTCCTGGCTGCTGATTTCAGTTGTCACGATGACCGGTATCGGCTCTCCTGTCTCAATATCATCGGTCCAAGCCGTGTCTGTAGAGTAGAGAATGTTTCCCACCTCTTGGGTTGTCATGCGGTAGGTAAACATATCATCGTCTCCAAGCGGACCAGGGTCGTAGGCCACAATGGTGCCATCTGTAATGGCACATTTAAGGGCATCGAAGAGACTCAGCCTATTATCGAGCGGCTCTAATGGAAAATACATGGGATGGTTGATTTTTTCGCGCAGATCGATGCGTCTCCACACCCGCTTAAGCCACATCACATCCGCTTCGCGGACATAGGCTGGTGGGACCGAACGTTTGTAGGGCAAACTGGAACTTCCTCTTGCTGAACCGTCTTTTACGCTATTGTTCACAAGGCAGGATGGTATTTGAGCGGCCACTTGTTCAGTGACAGCCAAGGCCATTACGGCCACGAATATTGCGATTAAATGTTTCATCAGTGCTTCCTGGTTTTGATATAACATTCCTATGTTCCAAGCAATTCGTCTTCTCAAAACGAATCACTTCGCAATAGCATGGTTGCATTCTATTGAATGCAAAAAGATGGGTGGTGGAACGTGCTCTTTTGTTACTTCCTTTCAATCAAAAACGTGCATTTTTGAAATATTATTGCGCCAAATTCTATTTTAACAGAATTTCCTTAACGTTATTTCGAATTTTCATCGATAATTCATCGAGTGGCAAATCGTTGTCATCGTTGCCGAATGGGTCTTCAATCTCCTCGGCAATGAGTTCGGTGCTTACCAGAATGTAGAAAATAACCATGACCACCGGAGCGGTCCAATAGTGGAAGGTGGTGATAAAGGCAAAGGGAAGGGTGATAATGTATAGGAAGATGAATTTTTTCATGTACATGCTGTAGGAATAGGGGATAGGCGTGTTGCGGATGCGTTCACATTTTCCCAGAATGTCGGTGAGGGCAGTAAACTCTTTGTTGATTACATACAACTGCTCACCACTGATAACTTTTGACGTGTAGAGCGCGTTGGTTTTCTCAAATATTTCGCGGGCGATAAAATTGGGTGGATGTTCTTTGCTCATCATGGTGTCGGCCATTGTGTCGGACATTTCCATTTCTTCCCGCACCACACCAGCACGCAAATGTTCTTTTAAGGCATAAGGGTAGTTGGCGATCATGCGGGCAAAAAAATCGCGGTTTTCAATGTCGGATTCAGGAAGATAAGCGTGCAGTTTGATGGCAAGGTTACGGGTGTTGTTGACCAATGCGCCCCAAACCGTTCGGCCTTCCCACCAGCGGTCATAAGCCGTGTTGGTGCGAAACACCAAAAATAAACCGAGCACTATTCCAAGCAGTGAGTGCACGGTAACGGTACCTTCCCACTTCAAACCAAAGTAGGACTCAATGACGTAGGTGAGCGCCAGAGAATAGAGTCCGAAAAATAACATGTTGGGCAGGAGCAAAAACATCACACGCCTACTATAAGCATGTGTTAGCAATGAGAACCAACTTTTGGGATCGTACTTGATCATAGCGCAATAGATTAATTCTTTTGTATTGTTTTTACAACGAGGGCATGAAGTTAAAAAGAACACATTCAACCAGGTGATAGTTTCCTCAGTTTGTGGTCCTTTCCCCAAAAAGGCTTCGGTATGAAATGCAAGTTGAGCAAGGTTGCTGGAAAATTCAAAGGGAAATTACTCACTGTGCAATCAATGCTTCGAAATACTTTACTACCAGCAAATTTTCTTCGGCTGTTCGAATGGCCGGGCGGTATTTTAACGGATGAGGTCGGCTCACATAAATAGTGAGCGCCAATTGTTGATTTGGTTGCATGTTCTCAATCATTCCCGGTTTTTTTTCAGCATCCCAAAATGTGTGGAAAGTGGAATGGGTGCTGTCAATGGTGGTCTTAATACCTTGTGTAATACTAAATTTTACAGGTTTTTCGATTCCACCAATTTTTTGTTTTCGCAGACTCACGGAGCCGTGTTTGCCCAATTTTTTCTCGTTTTGGGCCAGTAGTTCATCCAACAATTTTTGTGATGCTTCACCGTGGATATCGTAAATATAGGCATGTGTTTTCCCTGCCTCAAAGTAAGCGTATCCTGGCATGATACTGTTGCTTTCCTGGCCATTTGCTTGGGAGAAAGACAAACTGGTTAAGGCAATTCCCAGAATGATATATTTTATAGTTGAGAGGGCCAAACGTGCGATGTAAAAGGATGTAAAATTGTTGTATTATCAATTTCAAGGTATTAAAAATTTGATTTCTCCTCCCGTGCAGTGATGCATTTTTTTTCACCAAATAACCAATAGTTGGGGCATTGCAGTTGTGAAGTAAAACCTGATTAGAACATACCCGGAATTCGCTACAGAACACTTTCAACTATGCGATTGTTTCATCACTTTTGTTGCTCATGCGCTAAAAAGGCACCGGGATGAAATACAATTTGAGCGAGGTTACTGAGGTTATCAAAAACAGACGCACCATTTTTCCTGAGCAATTTTCGGGCAGAAAAGTGCACAAGGAGATAATCGAGTTGTTGTTGGACAATGCACGCTGGGCACCAACACATAAGATGACACAACCCTGGAAGTTTTCTGTTTTCACCGGGGCTGGACTGGAAAAGCTGTCAGCGTTTCAGGGAGAGACCTATGAGCGCATCACGCCTGCAGAAAAGTTCAACGAAGCTAAGCTGTTCAAATTGAAGGAACGTCCGTTGAAGGCGTCCGCAATTATTGCTTTGTGTGTCAATCGGACCCTCGACAAATCTATTCCTGAGGTGGAGGAGGTTGCTGCCGTGGCGTGTGCAGTTCAAAACATGTATTTAACGGCCACAGCTTATGGTTTGGCAGCCTATTGGGGCAGCGGAGGCCTGACCTATACCGATGAAATGAAATCTTTTTTGGGGTTAAAACCGGAAGACAGTTGCCTTGGATTTATGTATTTGGGGTATCCTGCCATCGATTGGCCAAAAGGGCAGCGCAGGCCCATCGAGTATTTCACCGATTGGGTGGAGTAAATCAAATGACCACGATGCGGAGCACTTCCGTTTGGGTGGGGATCCCATTGATGAGTGCCGGGTCCCAGAAGGGCATACTTTTAAACAGTGCAACGGCCCGTTGGTCGCAGCCATAGCCCAAACCACGCAAGACGCGAATGTTGCCCACTTCTCCAATTTCATCCACCGTAAATTGGAGAATGATTTCCCCGTTTATTTCTAATTCTTTCGCTTGATCCGGGTATTTGAAATTGTCGAGAATGTACTTTTTTTCGGGTCCATCGCCACCTGGGTAGGAAGCATCTGAAAGGCTTGTTTCGTAACTGTAGTCGTGGTTCAATTCTCTGGGCAGGGGAATTTCCATAGGAAGCACCAGGGATGAATCCAGGCTCACCTCTTTGATGAATTTTTCTTCGAAGGTTATTTTGCCGTTGCTGTTGTAGTATTGCCAGTCACCAACTTTTTCGCCAAAGTAATAGCCGCCTTTTTCGCGAACAACCTCTCCTTCAAACTTGCGGGCAAACCCATGCTTAAATCCTAATTTATATGGTGTTTCCTCGATGATGTCGCCATGAAAATTATACTGTTTCCACGTCCCGTCCTGCAATCCATCGAGCAATTCACCCTCCCAGCCTTCGTAGCCATTTCCAGCAAACCTTCTTTCGTAGATTCTCCCGGAGCCATCAAAGAAATTGCGTTCCGTTTTGAGCTTGCCGTATTCCGAATAATACTTCCATTCTCCAAACCGTTTTCCCCGCAAATAGAATCCTTCTATTCCCAAGTTGAGGTTGTAGTAATACCTTGCCTTGCCGCTGGGTCGTCCATCGCGATAATTGATTTCGCTGTGCAATGTCGCGTCCGAATTAAAAAGCTTTAACTCACCCGAACCATCGCGAAAGCTGCCGTAACGGTATTTATCGCCTGTACTCGTTTTTAGCGCGTTCACTTTTATCAGTTTTCCCTGATCGTATATGAAGTCCATCCAAATGAGGCCGTTGGGGTAGTAGCGCTTGTAAATACCGTCAGGGATGTTGTTGTAGAAGTAAGATTCTTCGAATATTTTACCGTTGTCGTAATACTTGTTGGTGTTGACAAACAAGTTGGTGTCGCGGTAGCTGACAGTGGTGTTTTGGGCAATCAGCTTAGAAGGGTAGTAGAGCACAAATTCACCCGAGAGCACATCGTCTTTGTAGTTGTAGAGGCAGGAAGGAGTGCCATCGCGGTAGTAGCCGCTCCAGGAGCCGACCTTGATGCCGTTGACAAAATGCATCTCTGCGCCCTTCTGACCATCGGAATGGTAATAATTCCAGGTGCCGTGTTTCTTGCCATTGATGTACATCCCCGTAATTTGCACCTTGCCATTGGGGTGCAACTTTTGCCAGATTCCCTGGCGGGCATTTTCGTAGTAATAACCGGAAACTTGTTTTCTTCTGTTGAAGAACAATTCAAACGAACCGTGACGGAATTGGGGGTTGCTTTCAAGCCCTTCGTAAACGATTTTTAGGTTCTCGGCCAGGTCCTCCTGGTATTCGCGAATGGCCAAAGAATCATTGGTGCCGCTATATACGGGTGTATTTAGCAGCGAAAAACAGGCAAGGAATAAGAGACATATAACCGGCCGCATGAGATCGTATAAAGATAACATGAATTTGACGGTAAATTCCACAAAAAAAAGGCCAGAAACATTTTCTGGCCTTTTTTAATTTTAGTTGAAATCAAAGCTTACATAGGAGCTACGATTTTGAAATCGAGCTCGATGGTGTCGCTAATGAGGTTGTCGCCCAAGTCATCAAAGAAAGAACCTGAACCATATTTGATGCTCCACTTGGAGCGGTCGAAGCTTATTTTTCCCATCGCGGCAACTTTGCCTTTTCCAACAGCAACTTTTGCTGGAAAGCTCACCGTGTTGGTGATGCCTTTAATGGTCAATGTGCCTTCGATGGTGCTGTTGTGACCTTCTTCGTTTGGAGTCATTGGCTTTACTGATGTGATGCTAAAAGTGGCAGTAGGGTGGTTGGCAATGTCAAAGAAATCGGGAGAAGAAAGGTGGCCAATCAATTGCTTGTTTTTTTCCTTGTCTTCGATGTCGGTGTTTTTAACAGAGGTCATGTCCATCACCACTTTTCCGCCAGTGATGTTTTTGCCATCCACCATAATGGAACCTTCTTTTACCGCCATGGTGCCGGTGTGTGAGTAAGCAATTTTAGAGCCGGTCCATTTTACTTTGCTCAGGTCAGTAGCGATGTTGGCTGTTTTGCTTTCAGGAGTGCCCGCTAAAACAGCTGTGCTGAGCAATCCGCCCAATAGGAGAAGACTTAATTTTTTCATGATAAGATATTTTAAGAATGAAAGATTTATTTTCAGTTGACGAAGCAAATATATGTATATACATCTAATGTACAAACAATTAAAAGAATTGTAACAAATTTTTAACACTTCTGTGCCATGCAAATAACACACCAATGTTCTTATCTTTAGCCTTTCGAATGAGTGATATGAAGGAGAATAAGGACAGTGTGCAAGGAGATTTGACGGCAAAGTACAAGCAACGAGAACAGCAGTTTCAAGACGTAGTTCAAGCGCAGAGGAAGCGTATGTTGCTCATTGGCTTTTCAAGATTAGCAGTTTTTTTATTGGCTATTGGAGCTTGTTACCTGGCTTTTCCGCTTGGAAAATACCCCGTGATAATTATTGGAGTAGTCGGCTTTGCTGGTTTTCTATACCTCGTCAAGGTGTATGAACGCCTCAAAAAGAAAGTGCGCCTGAACGAATGCCTGGAGCAACTCAACAAGGACGAACAAACTGCTTTGGGAGGAGATTTTTCCGTTTTTGGGGCAGGAGGAGAATTTAACAACCCCGATCACCCGTATGCGCTTGATTTAGATGTTTTTGGCAACCGGTCTTTGTTCCAATTTGTGAACCGGACTTGCACCTTCATTGGCAAGACGCGTCTGGGGCAATGGTTGGCCGAACCCCTCCTAAAGAAGGAGGCAATAGTGGACAGACAAGAGGCCGTTCGGGAGGTTGGAACTAAGTTGGATTGGCGTCAACTGTATACAGCATCAGGTAAACTTTCAGAAGAGGAGGCAGATGACAGTGTCCGCCTATTACGATGGGTCCTGGTTCCTGGAAATATCGGAGAGGGATTTATCTACAAGGTGCTCATGATTGTTTATCCAATCGTTTCCATTACCATACTTGTTTTGGCCATTGTAGAATTGATTTCGGTACTTCAATACCTGTGTTTTCTGGCTGTTCCTTTGGTTATAATCGGTTTGAACATGCGCGCCATTAACCTGAGTTACCAAAAAGTCAGTCAAATGAAGGGGTTGCTTGATAAGTATGCCACCTTGCTGGAACTGATTGAATCAGAAAAATTCGAATCTCCTCAGTTACAGGCTTCTGTTGCGGGGTTAAAGCATTCGGGAAAAACCGCTGGAGCGACCATCCGCGAATTGACAAACATTTTGTCTTCATTGGACAATCGAAACAATGTAGTGGTTGCAGTTTTACTTTCCATTCTCTTTTTGTGGGACATTCAGTACATGCGGAAATTGCAGGCCTGGCAACGCGCCCATGCTGCTGATTTGGCCGGATGGCTGGAAACCATCAGTGAGTTTGATGCCCTGGTTAGTTTGGGTACTTTCCATTTCAACCACCCCGATTTTAACTTTCCTGAGGTTGACCAGGAACATTACCGCTTTGAGTTTCGTGAGGCAGGCCATCCCATGTTGCAAAGTGCCACCCGCGTTGACAATGATTTTGTGCTGGATGATTTGGGCCGGTTTACGATTTTGACAGGAGCCAATATGGCGGGGAAAAGCACCTTCCTGCGTACGATTGGTATCAACCTGATACTGGCTTTGGCCGGAGCACCTGTTTGTGCAAAAAGTTTTGTGTTTCACCCGATAGCCTTGTATTCAAGCATGCGCACGAGTGATTCATTGCAAGACCACGAGTCTTATTTCTTCACTGAATTGAAACGGCTTAAAATGATCATTGATCACCTGAAGACAGGTGAAAAAATGTTTATTTTGCTGGACGAAATCTTAAAAGGCACCAATTCTGAAGACAAAGAAAGTGGTTCGAGAGCTCTGATAAAACAATTGAGTGAAATGGGAGCAATGGGCATTGTGGCAACGCACGATTTGAGTCTGTGTCGGCTGGAAGAGCAGTTCCCAAAAACACTGCGCAACCAATGTTTTGAAGTGGAGATCAAAGGCGATCAGTTGGTGTTTGATTACCGATTGCGCAACGGAGTCTGCCAAAACCGAAACGCGACCTTCCTCATGCACCAAATGGGCATTATTCCAAAAGACAGTTCAGATGACAACTCCTAGCCTAAAAACAGCAGCCGAATGGGTGGAACACCTCGAATTGCAGCCACATCCCGAAGGCGGATACTTTAAAGAGGTATATCGAAGTGCGGAAACAATTCCAATGGCGGGGCTGCCCGATCGATTTGCAGGGCCGCGTAATTATGCAACCTCCATTTATTTTTTGTTAGAGAGTCATCAATTCTCCACTTTGCACCGCATTCAATCGGATGAAGCCTGGCATTTTTATGCAGGAAGTGCTATCACCGTGCACGAAATTCATTCTTCCGGTGCGGCACGTCAGTTGGTGATTGGTCCCGATGTTGACAACGGAGAATCTTTTCAAGGCGTTGTGCCAGCTGGAGTGTGGTTCGGTGCCCAGGTTCTGGCCCCCAATTCTTTTGCTCTTGTGGGTTGCACAGTAGCTCCAGGTTTTGATTTTGTTGATTTTGAGATGGCTACACAGAGTAACTTGCTCAAAGAGTTTCCAGAGCACAGCGAGTTGATCAAGCAATTAACCCGATCTTAGTTCAATCTTCTATATCACACAGCTATGTCTCTTACACCAACCACCAACATTCCACTAGGCTTCAAAGCCCCGGACTTTACCTTGCCCGATACGGTTTCAGGAAAAGAAATGAGCCTGTCTGATTTCTCTTCAGATACCGCTACGGTGGTTATGTTTATTTGTAACCATTGTCCCTTTGTGGTGCATGTCAGGCAAGGCTTGGTTGATTTGGCCAACGACTTCCTGCCCAAAGGCATTTCGTTTGTGGCGATCAGTGCAAACGATGTGGCGAACTATCCCGATGATAGTCCTGAAAAAATGAAACAACTGGCCGAAGCAATGAATTTTCCTTTCCCTTATCTCTATGATGAGAGTCAGGATGTTGCAAAGGCTTATGACGCAGCATGCACACCAGACTTCAGTATTTTTAATAGTGCCATGGAGTGTGTTTACCGCGGACAGCTAGACGGTTCCAGGCCTGGAAATAATATTCTGGTAACTGGCAGTGATATCCGAGCTGCGTTGGACGCGATGTTGGCCGGGAATCCGGTTTCATCTGAGCAGCAACCAAGCATCGGATGCAATATCAAGTGGAAATAATGGGTAATCAAACCGGGAAGATGAAGAACACAAAAAAGGGGGTAATCGCAGCGCTGCTTTTACTGACTGTAACAGCTTGTTGCAAAGACAAAACGGAGCAATCTGATATGGTTGGTGCCTGGAATGTAACACAATTTACTGCGGACGCTCCTGAGCTGTCTCCTGGATTGATTCAGGCTGCGAAAAGTGAAGCGTTGTCATCGACTTATGCGTTGGCTGGTGATCATTCACTGGTCATCACAACGGACTACATGGAGGATGGTGCTAAAGGTACCTGGAGTTTTGATGAGAAAACCCAGAAGGTCACCTTAAGGTATTCCTACGAAGATCTTCCCTCTAAAGAGGAGTACCAGATCCAATCCAATTGTGGAGACGAAATGGATTGGTACCAGGATATGGGAGATATGGGCTCGATTACCGCTACGGTCATTCGTAGCAAATAATGGTGTGTGGTGCAAGAGATTGCAAAACACTATGAGCTTCACCTGGCAACTGAGCTTTGGCAATTGGAAGCAGCGCGGCTCTTGTTGCAAGAGTACGGTGAGTTACGCAACCACGATGCCGCGCTGGGTGATTATCAGCATGAATTACTGCACTTGGATCAAATTTATTCCCAGCCTTCAGGATGTTTATTGCTGGCTACCTGCGAAGGGCAGCCTGCGGGTTGTGTGGCCTATCGAACCTTCGATGCGGGAATAGCAGAGATGAAACGGTTGTTTGTGACTCCAAAATTTCAGGGAGCCTCATTGGGCAAACTGCTTGCGCAACAAATCATTGTAGAGGCGCGAAAAAATGGGTTTCAGAAAATGTACCTCGACACCCATCCCCGGATGAAAGCGGCCCAACAGATTTACAAAGAGTTGGGTTTTCAATCAACCTCAGCTTACAACCAAAACCCTACTCCTGGCATCGCCTATTTTCAACTCCAGTTATAGTAGGCTATTCAACAATAATCTTCCCAGTCTTGATGGTGTTGTTTTGGAGCACTTTTAGAAAGTAAATTCCAGCAGCAGCACCAGTAAGATCAATTTCCGTTTGCAGGTTTTGATTCAAGGAGGTCAATTGATTTTGGAACAGGATCTTACCTTGCACGTTTGAGACCGTAATTTCCACCGCGGTGTTTAGAGTACTTTCAAATTGTAAAGTCAACCGGCCGTTGGTCGGGTTGGGGTAGAAGCTGAAGTTACTCACAGGAACCTTTGAATCAATGCCCACGGGCGGGATACAAGGATCGGCTGTAATCACGATCGCATCTTCGCCTACGCAACCAAATCCGTTGGTAACGGTGACAGTAAATGTTCCAGCCTCGGTAACCGTCAAAGTCGGAGCAAAAGAGCCATCCGACCACAAGTAGGTGCCTAATCCTGCTCCCGGACCTATAGTCAGCGTGGTGCTGTCGCACAAGATGGTATCGTTGCCCAGTTCAACCAATGGCAATGGGCTTCCCGTGATTTGTCCTATTCCAGAAAAAGCAACGCCCGTGCAATTGGCATCGGACAATGCAGTGAGCATGTAGGTGCCCGATTCATTGACAGCAATGGTGTGCGGAGAACTTCCTGTTCCATTCACACTGAAGGTGCTGGTTCCGTTCGAATAAGCGAAGTCCCATGGTGGTGTGCCTGTCAAATCGACTTGCATATCCGCTGTATTAATGCCGTCCTCACAAATGGTGTCGGCTCCTGATAAGAGGGCCGTAGGAAGCGGGTTAACCACTACATTGGCAAATCCGCTAAAGAGGTTACCGGTGCAAAAAGCATCAGACAAGGCGGTGATGGTATAGGCACCTGCCGTTCCTGTAGGCAGGGAAAAGTTGGCACTGTTCACAATTGGAATGTTGTTGGTATTGGTTCCGTCTGAGTAAGTAAGGTTCCAGGGGCCAGTACCTGTGAGGTTGACATTGATTAAAGTGGTTTCTCCATTGCAAATTGTGCCGCCACCACCGGAAATGCTACCAGTAGGTAAGGGGCGAACTTTTGCTTCTACCGGAACCCGAACAGAAGGGCAGGTGCTGGTTGAAACAACCCAATCGTAGTAGAAATAATAGAAACCAAGGTTGAAGGAAGTGGGACTGGTAATGGACATTACTCCCGGCAATTCGTAAGGATACGCAGGGCCACCATTGTTGCGGTAAAGTCCACCTGTTGAAGTATTTCCGGCATCAACACGGTAATTTCCCGGGCTCAGATTAAATCCTACAGGAATGGTTACGGGGGTGAATCCACCAACAGAAACGTTGACAGAAGTCGTCATCAATACGATGGTTCCTGATGCATCCATCAAGCGCACTTCTACTGTGCCGGGACTGTTGGGGTATACGGTAACGGAATCCCAAGTCATGTCCTGGTAAACTTCAAAGAGTAATCCAAAAGTGTTCAGTGCGGTATAATTGGAACCCGTACCGATGTTGTTATCGACAGCCCCAACACTGGAAGTGACAGTGTTGGTACCAGCAACATAAAAGGTGTCAGGTCCCGAAAGGGTGGCAGTTGTAAAAGTGCTTCCCGTGCCAACTAGTGTTCCTCCAGTTGGAGAATCAAACCATTCGTAATCTGAATTTCCGCTTGCACCTAGTGTTACAGTACCAGGGCCACAAATAGAGTCCTCTGTGACAACGGGTGGATTGGGCAATTGTTGAACAGTTACGGTCGCTGGCAAAGATGCTGAAGCGCAACCATTGGGATCCAGACCAGTCACACTGACGATGGAGGCCGTACCAACCTGAATGGTTTGAGAGGTATCTCCAGTAGACCAGACATTGTTGGAGGCGCTGGATGTAAAGGTGATGCTGTCTCCAGCACAGAGGGTCACATTTCCATTGGGAGTGATTGTTGTTTGTGCGATCGGAGATTCTAATAAGTTTAATGTGTAGGCACCCTCTTCATCTTGTGTTCCATGAATTAAAATGAAGTAAGTCGTGCCTTGAACAGAGCACCAGTCAACTTGGGACTGGTCGCCACAAAATTGGTCGTTGCCTTCCACACAAGTTAATAATCCACAAGTACCAGAATAGACCCTAACCTGGGTATCGTAGTTAGATTGGCACAGGGAGGCAATAAAGTGATTTCCGGTTCCTTGAAGTTGGTACCAAACACCACCAAGGTTTCCGTTGACTGCCGTTCCGCAGGCAGGCGCGAAATCATTGCCGGTGCAGGCTGTGGAACCTGAATAAGAGCCCGGTGTAACAACAGTGGCATTGGCACAATCGTCATTGGCCTGGGCACTGTTCACATCCAATGTGAATATTCCAGTATTCGCACCAAAGCCATGAACCAGAATGTAGTATTCCGTTCCAAAGGTAGATGACCAGTTTACTTCCGATTGAAGTCCGCAAGCATCGTCATTTCCATCAACACAGGTTAGGAGGCTGCAGTTGCCGGCAAATACAGATAACTTGGTATCCCAGGTTGCGTTGCCACATAAGGTAGCCGTCATGGAGCCACCTGTCCCGGTGATTTTGTACCACAAACCGGGAGCAGTGGTGGAAGTACCACAAGTGCCGACATTGTCAATTGTCGCTTCTACCGTTGTTCCGGCAATGGCCGAATCGCAAGTGATGGTAATGGCGTTGTTGCAAAAATCGTTGACCGGTCCTTCAAAGACTCTGATGTCGTCAATGGTGATATCGCTGGTAAAGCTTGTGCCCGTAATTGCGCGGAGACGAACAATGACACTGTTGTTGTTGGCGTAATTGGCCAGGGAAATGTCTTGCTCTTGCCAAATGTTTTGATTGTCAGTAAACGCAGGGATAACATCCAAATTCCAGGAACTACCATTATTGGTAGAAACATCCACGTGCAATGTACCCATTGTAGCTCCAAACATGTGGTACCAAAATTCGAATCTAGGGGTATTAATTCCGGTAAAGTCAAATTCCGGACTTATCAGGTGGGCTTCATCGAGAGCGCACCCCGAAGCTTCTGTATAAAGATAGGTGCCCGTGGCGGTGCCTGTGGTATGATCTACCGCTGGTCCAGTGTTGAATGAGCCAGTTCCGCCCACATCAGCTGTCCAGTCGATGTCATCCGCGACCGGCTCATTGGTCCAATTCGCAGCCAATGTACAGGCCGTACCGCAAGTGGTTGCGCATTGAGGAAAAGTCTCAAAATTCTGCACATACGGGAAGGTGTTAATACTGGACTGGCTATAAGCGGTAGAGGTGAAAAAAATAACGGCCAGCAATAGGGGGATGCAACGTTTCATAGGACAGAAGTTGTAGTTAGAAGGTTCAATTTAAATAAAATGTATCAAACGATGCCAGACCTATTAATGTGAACGAAAAAAGCCGTCCCTGCAATTCAACATGCAAGGACGGCTTTTAGCTAAACTATGAGGTGTAACTTCTTACTCCACAATGATTTTTTTGGTAACACTTTCCGTTTCATTGGAAATGCTCAAAATGTAGATTCCAGCTTTCAAGTTATTCAGGTCCATAATTTGGTTGCCATTGAACTGATTTTGTTGCTGGTGTACTTGTTTTCCAAGGAGGTCATAAACACGTACCTGGAACATCTCATCAGTATTCACGTTACTTGATTCCAAGTAAAACAAACCGTTTGATGGGTTCGGGTATACTTTGAAATCAGCAGTTTGTGTTGCTTTGTTGTCAACTCCGGTAGGGAAGATAACCACGTTTGGATTGTCGATGCGAACAACTTCTCTTCTGGTGTTATCAACAAACCAGATTAAGCCATCAGGGCCAACAGTTAATCCCATAACACTGGAAGCGTCAGCTCCATAATTTAAACGGTCTATCTCTACAGGCATGTCTCCAGAAATATCGTAGAAGATGATGTCATTGCTACCGTTTTCAGAAATAATCAATCGGTCACCAACAACTTCGATGCCACATGGATCATCCAAGCCAGTAAGAATTACGTCCCAATCAGGATTGTCCATTTCACGGAATTCAGCTAATTGCTCTGTGAAAGATGTAAGTGCTGAGCCTTCAGTACCAGAAGTAATGTCTAAACGTAGAACACGATCATTCCCTGTATCACAGATGTATAGCATGTTATTTTCTTTGTCAAGAACCATGTGGCTGGGAATCGCGTCAACTTTTTCCACTGCTACATCCGGGTATCTTCTGATTCTTCCGTCTCCGTGAAAATCTTGACCTGGACCGTGATCATCAGCAAAATCGTAACGTACAACGTGGCCATTAAAGCCATCAAATACCCAGAAAACGTTGTCGACCTCATGCGCAATTCCCATTCCCCAAGGGGATTGATGGAGCATATCCAAGTGACTTCCGTTAAACTGTGCAGAAGCAGGATTGCCGATTATACCATAAATATCTAAGTCGCTTGACCAGAGAGAAGGACCAGTAAAAGTTGTTCCTTGAAAGTTGGCGTTTAACACTCCGGTAGAAGAACCCCAATTTTCATTTTCAGGACTAAAATCGATAGCAGTAGCACCTGCCATGAAATGCCCTGCTACTCCGTCTCTTCTAAATTCATTGGATTGATCGATTCGACCTGCATTGTGGAAAATGACAGTAGTTGCACCTTGACCGGATGTAAAAGAACGTCTGTTCAGAACCCACAATTCATATGCTCTATCAGCAGCAGGATGAAAATCCAAATCGACAGGCGTATTCAAAGAATGGGAAGAGGTGCCGATAACAGTAAATTCTGAGTTACCGTCAAAGTAATTATCCAGGTTGGTGCCGTCCTGAGCCAAAACGAAGCTAGAGCAGGCAGCCAGACACATGGTTAAAAGTAAGTTTTTTCTCATAAGTAAAAAATTATTTGAAGGTCTGTATTTTCAATAAACAATAATGCATTCAGAAAGTTCAAAAATACCGTTATTCTAATGCTTTGGATAATTTCAATAAAAAGAATCTTGAATTCCTAAGATGGCATTTATTCTACACGATAAAAAATCTGGGTAAACCAATTAGCTTCGCTCAACTCATCCATCGGGTTGGTAATATAAACTTCCCGAGGCGGTCCGGCAGGCTCAATTTGATGGGATTCTATCCACTCCCTAATTGACGCATAGGTTGCAGGAAGTTTTTCGTAAGCTCCAATGTGGGTGGCGGTTACGAAATTTCCACCTTCAATTTTTCGAAGTTGAATATTGCCAAAACCTGCGACAGAATCTGTTACAGGAATCCCTGCTTCAATCACCATGGCTTCGGAATTTTCAGAATGGTAGACGGTAAATGGAGCAGCATCTTTCTCTATTCCGTTGGCTTCCATGAATTCCAAAATGGTATCGAATGCCTTGTTGTTCATTCCGGCCATTTCGCCCATTTCAATGGTATCTCTAATGGTCAATGCCCATTGTGCTTCGTCCAGTGAAATCTTCAAGACTTCAAGAGGAGCGGCCACAGGGGCAGCTTCTGCTCGTTCTTTGATACGGGCCAATCCGGTTTCTAAGTAGGGCCCTAACATTGATTCCATAGCCAATCCGAAAAATTTGCCAATCAGAAACGGTTCGGTCATATCGCCCACAAATGTCCAGGTAACGGTTGTTCCTGACTCTGTTTTTTCAAACTCCCAGGTACCTGTGCTGGTGCCCATGCCTTCAGCCGATAAGGTGAAATCAATGTGTTGATGCGGAAGGCTTTTGGTGATCGTCATAGTGCCTGACCCAACTTTGTTGTTTCCTTTCCATGTATAGATGGCCCCTGCACCTGAAGGAGGACCTGTGTAGGTCATTTCCATATTGGGGTCATCGTCTTTCCAGGGAGACCATTCTTCCCAGTTCTTAAGCGTATTAACCTGATCAAATGCATTTTCTGCTGGAGCACTGATGTCAATAGAACGTTTAACTGTCACACTTCCAGGTAGCAACAAGGCAATAACAATGATCAGTGTGATCACAACAGCCAGCCCGATTAAAAACTTTTTCATGCTTCTTTAAATTAGAAATTTTGGAACAACAGTTAAAAATAGAAAAATTGCTGGCACCTTGACCGTTTACTCTGCAATGGAAAAGAACATTTTGAGTAAGATCATCGCCAAACCTGTTAATCCAATGACCGCCATGACCAGTGCCCGCCAGAAATTGAGTCCTTTTTTGAGCTGAACGCGGGCGATCAAAAATGCTAGAAACAAAACCAATCCACCTAATGCTACAATACTTCCAACATTCATCTCTTCCAGCCTTGTACAGATTCTCTCTTTCTTATTTTCGAGGGTGCAAAAATAATCTACAAAATTCCCCCGTTGATAGTAATAACAGGAATTTATTATCTTCGGGCTCCTATTATTTCCCGAAAACAGCCATTATTATTGGAAGTTAAGATGCAATTCAGGAAGCACATAATCCAAAATATCTGCTATCTATTCTGCCTGTTTGGCCTGATTCTGCTGTTTGGTTTCACCTCTGGTGGCGTCAACAATGGAAAAGACAAAAAAGGTGAGACGAAGCGTGACACCGTGTCCGCTATCGTGATTTATGGTGATGAGTTGCTGTTGGATTCTTCACTCATCGATTTTGACGATAAGAAGATTTTGGCCTTCCGGGATTCTATGTGCGGTTTGGCAGGCACCCCCATTGAGCTCGTCAATCAAATTGATTTTTACCTAAACCTACGTTCACTTGAGGACGAGGAAATATTTACTCTGATCGATTCCTTGTTTGATGCAAATGAGGTGCCTTATGCATTGATCAATCAAATCAATTTGTACCTCACCAACCGTCCGGCCTTTGATGCGGTTCCGTCACATCTTTATGTTGGTGGCGAGGATACGGCCACTTACCCAGCGCAATCGCTTTACAACGGTTGGAACACGCTAACACCAAACCCTTATTCTGAGCAGCTTTCGAGAAATGATACTACTTTATACTTGTTGCTTCAGGGCACAGAGAAGTTGGGACAGTTTCACTTGCCGGTAGACAACGTCATCACCTCAAAGTTTGGGTGGCGTGATGGCAGAAACCACAATGGCATTGACATTGATTTGGAAGTTTGGGACCCCGTTGTGTCCGCCTTTCCCGGGATGGTGCGTGTCGCGCGTTATTACGGAGGATATGGCCGGGTGGTTGTCGTGCGTCATTTCAACGGTTTGGAGACTGTTTACGCCCACCTGCATCGTTTGAAAGTGAAGCCCGGTCAAATTGTTCAGGGTGGTGAAGTAATTGGTTTAGGAGGCAGTTCTGGCCACTCAACTGGCAGCCACTTGCATTTTGAATGCCGCTTCAAGGGCAAGCCGGTCAATCCAATGAACTTTATTTCTTTCGAAGACAAAACGTTGGTCAACGACACCCTGATTCTAAAGAAAACAAAATACGGTTATGCCGCTTTTCCCGAAGGAGTCCAAATCCATATGGTGAAAAGGGGAGATTGTTTGTTTGACATTGCAAAACAATATGGAACGTCCGCGAACCGGTTGTGTGAATTGAATGGCATCAGACGTAATTCCGTTTTAGTTGTTGGTCAGCGTATCCGTGTAATCTAGTCATGGAGGGCTTCCTCGATTTTACCAATTTCAGAGAACACCCTACCAACAGGTCTTGTGAGGTGTACCACTTCGATAGCTCGGAGAAGGGGGATTACTTTGAAACGTTACTTCAGAAAAACAGCATTTGGTTCGAGCGTTTTGAAGAGACGGAAGATGGAAAATTTACCGTGTATTTTGGTGTTAAAAAGGTAGATTCTTCCAAAGTGCGCCACCTCAACAATTTAACCATCGGTAAATTTCGGTCCCGTTTCATTCCTGATGCGTTTTTACGCATTTTCATCATGCTTATTTCTGCGATCGTTTTGGGGTTGGCGATTGCCGGATTTTTTCTGGCAGAATAAGTGATGATAAGCCGTTTACTTAACAGATACTGCCGGTCAGTCAATGACGCTAGTGAATTCATCAACGGATTGAAATTTATTAGCTTTCTTTGTGTTTCTAGAGAAGAATACGTGTGTTGATGAGTCTTCGAATTATCTTTTTTTTGGTCTTAATTTTCCTGGCAGGCACGCTGGTGTCTACTGCCCAGGAGAATGTAACTACCGTTGGTTTTCAGATAAAACCGCTCATACCCAGTGGCCTTTTCCGAACGGACAATGTTTCCCTCAATCAAAATGACGTTGATTACTCTATTTCGCAGGGTTTCGGGTATTCTGGTGGGATGGTGATCAGGCGCGGACTTAACAAGAATTTTTCGCTGGAGACGGGCATTGGCTATGTGCTCAGAAATTTTGAGGCGACCATGACCGATAATTTAAATGGTTTCTCTTCGAAAACAAGTTATTCCATCATTGGTTATGAAATTCCGACCCTCGGTTTGGTTTACATCAAATTGAGCGATGAAATTTTTATGAACGTGGCTTTTGGAACCTCCCTGGATATGTTTCCTTCAGAGGTTGCTACACAGGCAGAAGACACGTTGTTTCGACAGGTTTCGTTTCGAAACAGCTGGTTGAAATTGTCGCTGCTGGCAAACGTTGGTTGGGAGTACCGAACAGAAGAAAAAGGCATCTTTTATGTAGGAGCCTCTTTTCATCGGCCTTTTACCTATATGTACCGGGGGCGATTGCGGTATGATCGTGTTACCAATCGGGAAGAAGCCTTTCTGGATATTTCCGGAAATTACCTCACGTTGGATTTCAGGTATTTCTTTCACGAAGACCCAGAGAAGAAAAAAGTGCGGGTGAAGAAGAAGGATCGAAGCCTTTGGAATAAGTAGGGCAGAACCTGCCTATCAGCTAATCGCCTTTTTGTAGTGGTCATATCGCGTGAGAATTTCACGCACATATTTGATTGGTTCTGAGCCGCGACAATATCCATGTTTTACCACTTCATCGTTGTAATAAGCTGGCCTTGATTTGAGCTTGAGGTAGTGGCTCACATCTTTCCAAAGCAAATCATTTCTACCATATTTGTCGGTCAGTCTGCGTGAATCTATGATGTGGCCCAATCCGACATTGTAAGAAGCCAATACGAATTTTACCCGTTCTTCTTCGTCCTCGATTTTGTCGTACCAATAATCGCTCAACCACTTTAAGTGGGCGATACCAGCCTGGATATTTTGAGTCGGATCTGAAAGGCTGTCAACATCGTATTTTTCAGCAGTCTCGGGCATTATTTGCATGAGCCCGGTAGCTCCCGTCCAAGATTCGGCTTGCGGCTTAAATTCCGACTCCTGATAGATGAGGGAGGCAATTAACCGCCAGTCCCAACCGATGGTCGTGCTTCCGGATTGAATCAATTCATCGTATTCCGAAATTTTTCCACCACTCAAGGAGGAATAATCACTTGTTACACGTGCTTTGTGGGCACTGCGTGCTTTAAAATACCGGGCGTAAACCGTGGCGAAGTCGGATGTGTTTTGGTTTTCTAAAATCCATGTATCCATCGCTTCCAAAAGTGTCGGAGACGAGTTGCGTGTAGCCCAGGCAATCCGTTGCGGAAAGCTAAGTGGAGTGCGAATATCAATTTGAGGGTAATACAGCTTGTTTACCTTGGCCACATTTTCGTCTGCCACTGTGTATTTGATTTCATTTTCCGCCACCAGCTCGATCAGCTGCTCGGTTTCCATGTTGCCCGGTACTTCGACAATGTTTATTTCACCACCAATTTCATCGCTTAAGCTTTGAATGCGCGAAAAGAACGAAGAGTTTTTACGCAGATGAACATCTTGTCCAATCAGGTCAATGGGGTTGCGAATAAGTGATTTGTTGATTTTGTCCTGGTTTATTTTCCACCAGTTGTCAGGCATGCGTTGAATGAGCATTTGACGGGTTAAGATGACATGTTCTGAAAAACTCACCACTTCCGCCCGATCTTTGGTCACGGTCATGTTGGCAGCAATTACGTCACCAACACCGTTGTTGAGGTAGTCGAAGATGCTGTCCATGTCCTGCACGATAATCATTTCCAAATCGAGCCCCTGGCTTCGGGCAAACAGGTTGAGTAGCTCATACTCGTAGCCCATGGGTTGCCCCTTGTAAATGAAATAACTGGTGGAGCTGTTGTCGGTGAGTGCGATTAATCGCCCCCTTTTTTTGATCGAGTCCAGGTCCAATTGAAGCAGCGTCTTCTGAACGGGGGCAGTATCCACAGGTGTTGTGCAAGCGTTGAGTAACATAAGCCCAAGCAGCAAACAACAATAGGTGATTCGGTGTATATTAGATAAGATAACCAAAGTTCAAGGCATTACGGATTTCGTCCGTGATAGGATACAATTTACCAAAATATAGTGAGGGAGTGCGTTAACTAAGCTTCACAAATGCGAAAAAAGCGACCCAAATAAGGAACAAAATCAATAAAATTTTGAACGTTCCCTTGAAGTATTTTTTCTGAAGTAGCGCATCCTTTCGGTACGACCACACCATGATGCCGATGAAGACAACGATGAAACTGATGGCGAAGACGGCTTTCCCGGTTGAGATTTCCATTTTTTGAATAGTTTAGATAAGCTACTGTCGATTGAGGAGGCAAAAGTACGAAGCATCCTCCATAATATTTCATATTTTTACTTGAATCACATTAAACCGTAGCTGGTTTTAGTCGTCTATTTGCCTAATCAATTGCTTAATTTATGCCTCAAATGAATAAGCTCAGACTACTTATTACACTGACAATAATTTCTCTGACAGTGACATTTTCCGCTTGCAAAAAGTCAAAACTGAACCGCGAAACCACTACTTCGGAGGATAATTCCATTGGTGAGGCGGCTTTCGAAGATGTCTACAACGTTGTCATTGAATCAGCTGCCGACAGTGACATCGAGGGGGATGGGAAAACAGCAGCTTCCTATTATATTGGAACATGTGCCATTGCCACCATCGATCCTGCCTGGCCCGATAACACATTCCCTAAAACCATTACCATAGATTTTGGAGACGGTTGCATTGGGCGTGATGGCCGAACCAGAAAAGGAATCATTGAAGTATTTATGACCGACCGTTACCGAAACCCCGGTAGTTTGTTGGTTACCACACCTGTCGGATATGAGGTGGATGGTTACCAGGTATTTGGCAAAAAAACGGTGAACAATGGTGGACGCAACTTCAACGGACATTTATTTTATGACATAAATGTTACCGATGGTCATATAATTACCCCAGATGGTGACGAGATTAGTTGGGAATCCTCGCGAACGCGTCAGTGGATAGAAGGCGAGGAGACAAATTTTCTAAGTAATGGTATCAGTGGGGTGACTGATGATGTTTATTTGATTACCGGCCTGTCTACTGGTGTGAATCGTGCAGGAAGAGATTTTACTGCCGAGATAACCAGTGCATTGCGCATTCAGGTTGGGTGTCGTTGGGTAACCGCTGGTACTTTTGAAATACGTCCGGATGATCTCAGGACACGCAAAGTAGATTATGGAGATGGCACGTGTGACAACGAAGCCAATGTTGAAATAGGCAACCGTGATTACGATATTCGGTTGCGCTAACAGGCATCAATAATACATCCAATACCCTCTTATCTTTCCTTTTGAATTGAGTTCCAGTGCTGGCAACGGCATTTTGATGAACACCATTCCCCGAAACACTATTTTTAGCAGCTTTCGGTTGGTTGGAATTTTTGTCCAATCAATATCGGGGGACAGTAAAAATTGCCGCTGTCGCGAAGCTTCCGGAATTATTTCACCATCGTAGTACGTGCGGTTTTTAAATTCACCATACATCCCATTGGCACTGTAGCCTGCGGCAATGTTTAGCCAGGGAGGAAGGTTTATTTTTGGAGCGATGCTTTGCAGGTTGGTGCTGAGCCAGTAGGTATGTCCGTTGTAATCCAGGAACACGCTTTCGAGAAAAGAGTCACCCAGGTAGCCGTTCGCATTTCTGGAATATTCTGAACGCCAAAAGCTGAATTTGTAGGTGACGATTTGTTGATCAAACAAAGCTTCCTGACCAATAAGCAGGGCGGAACCAGCAGCGTTGGCTGCCATGTCGCCCCAGGAAAAGCCCCAACCTTCGTAGATCCCATCAAATATTTCAATGGGTGTTTGCAGCAAGAGCCCCAGAGAGCCGCCATAGAGCAGGGATTTGTTTTTAGAGACTCCTGCACTTCTCAGCCAATGATAGCCGATGTAGCTTTCGATATAGGCGCCATAGGTATGCCCAAACTTGTCTATTTGCAGGTAGCCTTTGTTGTCGTTGTAAAAGTGAAATGGAACCGGCTCGTGGTCTTTGTACCAGATGTATTGAAGGTAAGTCAGTCCTCCGGCATAGAAGGCAGTTTCGGTACCAATGGCAACGGCCAGTTTCTTTTTGTTAATCCGTTGCGGAGATTGGCTGGTATCAACTTGCGATTTCGCTGAAACCGAGCTGGCAATAAATAACAACGAAAGGGCGACTGAAAGCACGTGATTAAACATATACTGAATTCAGTACGCTTTGCGAAACAAAGAAGTTGGGGCAGAAAAAAGAATTAGCTATTCGATGACCTTAAACTCTGTTCTTCGGTTCAAGGCTTTGCCTTCTTCTGTATCGTTTGGAGCTACTGGTTGTGCTTCTCCGTATCCTTTGTAGACAAGGTTACTCTGAGAAATTCCCAGCTTCACGATGTAATCTACCACGGCCTTTGCTCTGTTCTCAGACAATTTTTGATTGTAGGTGTCAGAGCCAACATTATCTGTATGGCCTGATATCTCTACCTTGATTTCAGGATTTTCCTTGAGCAACTCATAGAGGTTGGTCAACTCAATGTAAGAGGCTTCCGTCAGGGTGTATTTTGCCGTTTCAAAGAAGATGTTGTTGAGAACGATTGTTTTACCCACTTTCAGTTTTTGCAGCTTGATGTCCTTGGTGATTTTGGTATAAGCAGCAGATGCCGGAATGACAAAATTTTCTGAGTGGAAAAGGTATCCTTCCATTTTTACGGTGATGCCGTAGTTCTTCCCGGAGGGCAGTGAAAGCAAAAATTTTCCAGATTTACTGTTGGAGGTAAACTTCGCTACTTCCTGGCGCAACTCGTTGTCGATGAGTTCGATGGATGCTTCGAGGGGATCACCCGTTTCATCATCCGTCACAGTTCCGGTAAAAATCGTTACCCGGTTGTCGGTGACTTCCACCGCGGCCTCAATAACCGCTTCCTTAATAGGTGCGGCAATACTGGCCATCAGGTTGTCTTCTGTGTTGAGCACCACTTGTTTTTCAGGGCCCAAAAAGGTGAGGATGTAAATATCCCGATCGCCATATCCGTCTGGTTTAATAGAGGAGAAATAACCTTTTCGGCCGCTGGCCGAAACAACAAACGACAAATCATCATCGGGTGAGTTGATGGGGGTTCCGAGGTTGACTGGGCGTGTCCACCGACCGTTTTCAAACACGGTAGAAAAGACGTCATACCCTCCCATGGAGTTGTGCCCCTTCGAGCTAAAGTAAAGTGTTTTTCCATCCGGGTGTGCAAACACACTTTCTTCATCGTATTTGGTGTTGATGGTGGCTCCCAAATTGGCAGCCGGTCCCCAGCGCTCTTTTTTGGCATCCCAGCTGCTGCGGTAAATGTCGCGTCCGCCCATGCTGCCATCGGGCCGGGTGCTGACGAAGTACAGTGTTTTTCCATCAAAGGAGTAGCTGGCAGAAGACTCGTGAAAATCGGAATTAATCGTCTTGTCCAGCTTGCGGGGCTTGGACCATTCTGTTCCTTTTAGTTCGCTGGCATAAATACCGCCTTCCATGTAGGTGAGCAGTTTTTGTCCATCTGGAGAAATGGCCACTGTGGCATCGTGGGTGTTGCTGTTGATCGGTTTGCCCATGTTGGTGGGGGCTCCCCATTTGCCATCCTTGTTATCACAATAGTAGATGTCTTCAAAATATTCTCCCCGAAACTCATCCATTTTTCCTCCGGTGGTGTTCTCGCGCCTGGAAGTGTACATCATCACCGATTCATCGGTAGAAATGACCGGAGCGTAATCCGGGTATTTCGAATTGATGGCGGCTCCAATGTTGTCGAGAAAAACACGGGATGGGTTTTCCGAAAGCTTCTTGCCGTTCCGGCATTCTTCCATGCGTTTTTTTACTTTGGGTGCCTCTTTGCGCATCATCTCAGGTGGAATGGAGTTGAGGTAAACATCGAACTTATCCAGAGCTTTGTCCCAGTCGCCATTGAGATGGTAGGCGATGCCCATGTAGTAAGTCAGTTTTTGGTGAACTCCCGGATCCAGCTTGAACGCCTTTTCAAAATAGGGGAGTGACTTCAATTTTTCGTTGGAACCGCGCAAGTAACAATTGGCAATTTTATAATTCAACTCAGCATTGTTGGGGTTGAACTTGTTGGCCTTTAGATAATACTTCAAGGCTTCACCAAACTTGGACGGACCTTCCTCATATTGTTTGTCCGCATAGTTAATTTCCTTTTGGGCCTGTTTGTAGCCATCCCTGTCGTTGGGGAAATTGGCTTTTTCAAAGGCTACATTTTGCGCCACCAGACCAACAGGGGCCAACAACAACGCAAGTAGCAAGTAGAGGTAGGTACGAGTCATGGCCATTATTTTAGGTAGCAACTGTTTTCAATATACGTTTTCGCGTTTTTTACACCGAGTTCTGCCGCTTTCTCCCAGTCTTGGCAGGCGCCCTCCGCATCGCGTATCATTTCTTTAGAGATTCCCCGGTTGAGGAAGGCAAAGCCGTATTTAGCGTCCAAAGAGATGGCTTTGGAAGCATCTTTGATGGAACCTTCGTAATCCCTGAGTTTGTATTTCGCAGCCGAGCGATTGTTGTACGCAAAGGCGTAGTCTGCTTTTAGCTTTATCGCCTGTGAAAAATCGGCAATGGCACCCTCGTAGTCTTCCAACTCAAATTTGGCGCTGCCCCGGTTGTTGTAAGCAATGTAGTAGTCGGGCTTAAGTTGGATGGCTTTGTCGTATTCTGTCACCGCTCCTTTGTTGTCCCCTTTCTTTCTTTTGAGGCTGCCCAGGTTGTTGTAGGCGATGGTCAATTTTACGTTGTGTATGATGGCCTGTCGGTAATCGGTCATCGCACCGTCTATATCACCCAACAGTTTTTTTGCACTTGCCCGGTCGTTGTAAGCATAAGCATAGGTGGGGTCCAGTGAAATGGTTAGGTCAAAATCTGCGATGGCCTCGCGATAGCCTTCCCGCTCAAACCGTATGATTCCCCGGTAATAATAGTAGTTGGCTTTTTTCGTGTCAATTTTAATGGCCTCTGAATAGCTGACCAGCGCTTCCTCCTTTTTTCCTAATTCATACTCGCATCTTCCGCGCAGGTAGTAGGCGTTGTCGGTTGGGTTTTCCGATTCATTGGAAATGTAATGGTTAAAGTCTTTGATGGCCGAGGCATACATCCCGCGCTCAAATTTTACTGCACCGCGGTTGGTGTAAGGCAGCAGAAAACGAGGTTCCCTGGCGATGGCAGAATCAAACTGAATCATGGCCGTTTTGTAGTCGCGTGTTTTGAAAGCCGCGATGCCATTGTTGTAATTCTGCTGTGCCTCCATCGGAATGATGAGGGTGTCCGTTAGCGCTGTGCCGGAAAGTGTATCAACTTGTTCGAGCGAGTCGGAAACCACTGTTTTTATCGAATCGGTGGTGTCCGTTTCGACAACGGTTTGTCCGTAGGCCAGGCTGGAAAAAACGGTAAAAAGAAGTGCAAGGGACAGGAGTCGTGCCATGATCTTGGAATTTTTGTCAATTTAACATTAAAATATCAAATCCGAGGGTGGGTAGTGTTCTGGGGATATTTTTAAGTCACAGCGAGGTAATCCCTGCAACTTTCTTTATTTTGCGGAAGAGCATTTTTACGCAGGAAGGAGCTAACATAAATTTCAGAGATGGCCAGGAAAAAAATCATTACCAAATATTCTCTCCAGTTTTTGGAGAATTACATCAACAACCCGTCACCAACTGGATTTGAGTCAAAAGGGCAGGCAATGTGGTTGGACTACATCAAGCCTTACATTGACGACTATTTTGTAGATACCTACGGGTCAGTTGTAGGAATTATCAACCCTGAGGCGGAATACAAAGTGATCATTGAAGCTCATGCCGATGAAATTTCCTGGTTTGTAAGTTATATCAGCAAAGAGGGATTTATTTACCTCAAAAGAAACGGTGGCTCCGACCACCAGATAGCGCCTTCCAAAAGGGTGAATATTCACACTGACAAGGGCATGGTTAAGGCCGTTTTTGGCTGGCCGGCCATTCACACCAGAAAAGCTGGAAAAGAAGAGACACCGCGACTCAACAATATTTTTCTTGATTGTGGCTGCACGTCCAAAGAAGAGGTGGAGAAACTGGGTGTTCATGTAGGATGTGTCATTACCTACGAGGATGAATTTATGGTGCTGAACGATAAATTTTATGTCGGTCGGGCTTTGGACAACCGCATTGGTGGATTCATGATTGCCGAGGTAGCGCGCCTGATTTCCGAAAACAAAATCAAACTGCCTTTTGGCCTGTACATCACCAACTCGGTGCAAGAAGAAGTTGGACTGCGTGGTGCAGAAATGATCGTACAATCCATCCGACCCAATGTGGCCATCGTAACAGATGTGTGTCACGATACACAGACACCCATGATCAACAAGATTGAGCAAGGGGATTTGGCCGTGGGCGATGGACCTGTATTAACATATGGCCCAGCTGTGCAAAACAACCTGTTGAAGTTGCTGATTGACTCGGCTGAAAAGAACAAGATTCCATTCCAACGTGCGGCTGTTTCGCGTGCTACCGGCACGGACACCGATGCTTTTGCTTATTCGACTGGCGGAGTAGCCTCTGCGCTGATTTCGCTGCCGTTGCGCTATATGCACACAACCGTTGAGTCCGTTCACAAAGAAGATGTTGAGAATGTGATTCGGTTGATTTATAGCAGCTTGCAACAAATCGAAAACAACCAGGATTTCCGCTATTTGAAATAAGCGGGACTAGTTGCTCATCGATTGCGGAAAGGTCAACTCACCGCTCTTAATGTCTTTGTATTTTTTGGCAAGGTAGGCCAGCATTTTGCTGATGCTGTCAGTCGCTTCTTGTGTCTCAGGATTAATGTCCTTTTTCTGAAGGCGCAACAACAGTATACCATAAACACCATTTAAACTGGTCTCGATGGCTTCCGCTTTGTGGTGTCCGGCTTTTTTCTGTAGCAATTGGATGTTTGGGGCCGCCTCGCTGTACAACTGCTTGTAGGTATCATCTTGATATACAGTGAGCAACGAGTTGTGCAAATACACTAACTCATTCATGATTTCTTTCAAATCATTCAGGTGACCTTCTTTCTGAATGCGTTGATCCTTCATGTCCAGAGCCAGGTTCTTATACCATTTGCGCATGGCATCTTTCACCGACTCTTCTTCCGAAAATTGAGCAATGATGCCTTGTTCAATGACTTCCGTATCGAAGTTGCAGGAACGGATGAGGTTTTCAATGTTCCACATGTAGAGAATGTACTCTACGATGTTTTCTTTGAGGTATTTGTTGGCAATGATCATGGCTGGTTATTTTGCCGCCTCAGCAGGAGCATTTTCTTTGTCGTAATTTGCGTTGAGCATTTCAACCACTTCGTTAGTAATGTCCATCGATTCGTTGGCAAACATCACATCTCCCGGAGGGTCGTACCCGAGCACATAGCTGTATCCATTTTCCTTGCTGAATTCTTTTAACAGGACATTGATTTTAGCATACAGTGCAACGTTTTTGGCTTTTTCAGTTGCCAACAAACTCTGCTCCATGTTCTGCTGGGTTTTCATCAAACCTTGCTCCTTTTGCTGGAACTCAGCCTGGAGAGCCTCAATTTGTTGCTGTGTCATGGTTGTGGCCTGTTGCTGGGCAGCTAAATACTCTTGCTGAAAAGCATCAATTTTACGTTTCATGCTTTTTTCAAGGCGCATTTGTTCAGCAATCATTTGTTCGTTGACTTCTTTTACCAATTTGTATCCTTTGAGCAAGGAGTCCGTTCGCAGATAAGCAATGTTCACAGGTCCGGCATTGGCCACCAGTGTGTCCGTCATGCTCGCAGTCTCAGGAGCATCAACAGTTTCAACGGCTGCTTTTGGGCCACTGAAATGCAGGTAAAACAAAACGGCAATTGCCAGTAAGGAAACTATGTTGAGGGAAAGCGATAAATTTTTCACGGTAGAGTTAGTTAAATTTTGCGGCAAAGATAAGGTAAATTGATTGTGCTTTGGCCTATCGGGAGGTGCTATTCGATTCGAGTAACTCCCTGACCCGGTGCGGGTAATCTGTGATTATTCCATCTACACCCCAACGAATCAGTTTGCGAATGGCCCGCGGTTTATTCACGGTCCAGCAAAAGATGTGTTTGCCTTTGGAGTGGATGCTACGAATGGCGCGCCTTGTCAGGTATTTGTAATTGAGGTTGATGGCCGTTAAGTAATCCAGCTTCAATAAGTTTTTTGTTTGAACACTGCCATCGTAAACGAAGGGCAGAGAAGGGTGTTTGTAGACGGCTAATTTGTTCAAAACCAGGGTGTCGTCCAAGTTGCTCAGCGCTTCTAAAACAATGGAGCCAAAAGATTGCACCACACACCACTCATGCGCCTGATGTCGCTGTATGGTGAGGGCAAGGTTGTGCGCCAGAACGTCCAATTGTTTTTGGTCACTTTTGACTTCTATCAGCAATTTGCAGCGGCCCTTGACGGTTTCAAGCACCTCATCCAATGTGGGTATGCGCTCTTCACTGAACCGAGGTGAAAACCAACTTCCGGCATCCAGTTTTCGCAGTTGTTCCAACGTCATGTTGTTGACCTTGCCACGGCCATTGGTGGTGCGTTTTACACTTTTGTCGTGCAACACAACCAGCGCATTGTCGGCTGTTTGTCGCAAGTCAATTTCTACCCAATCAGCCTGATCGGCAATTGCCTGCTCTATGGCTGCCAGCGTGTTTTCAGGCGCTGTTCCGGAGGCTCCGCGATGGGCGATAACTGAAATGTGGTGTTGGCTCATATTGACTCAATCACAGGCTCATGCGTTCTTTGAGTTTTACGGCCTGTCTGCGGGATATTTCTACTTTTTCGCCTCCTTTTAACACGACCAGCAGGCCGCCATTAAACCAAGGTTCGATTTTTTCTACCCAGTGCAAGTTAATGATGTGTTTGCGATTGGCACGAAAAAATAACTTTTGACTGAGCCGTTGATCGAGGTTGTTCAGCGATTTAAGAATCAACGGTTTGTTTGACTCAAAATACACCCGCACGTAATTGCCTTCTGACTCGAACAAGCGAATCTCTGAAAGCTTGACAAACCAGCATTTTTCGCCATCTTTCACAAATACCTGATCGGAGCCTTCGAGCACATGCTCATTTTCAGAGGTTGCTGGTTCTTGCTCCTGCTCTTCCTGTTCCTGATTTTTGTGTGCCAGCATTTTTTGAATCGCATCGCTCAGACGAGATTCTTCAATGGGTTTGAGCAAATAGTCAAGGGCATTCACCTCAAACGCTTTGATGGCGTATTCGTCATAAGCGGTAACAAAAATAACATCCGGCACTGGGCCTTCCATGGATTCGAGCAATTCAAAACCCGTTTTGCCAGGCATTTGAATGTCCAGAAAAATCAGGTCGGGTTGCTTGGCAGCAATCATTTCCTGCGCGATGTCAGCATTTTCGCACTCACCAATTATTTCAATTTCCTGATGTGTAGCCAACAGTCGTTTCAATTCCTGCCGCGCCAATCGTTCATCGTCAACAATTATTGCTTTGATCATTGTTTCAGGGTTTTGGGAGGTGGAATGATCACCTCCGTGATTACTTCATGGTCGTTTTTGTTGCGGATGTCAAACCGGCTTTTATCGCCATACAAGAGTCTGAGTCGCTCCTTGGTGTTGACCAGGCCAAAACCTTTCGGTTTCGCGGTGTTAGCCACCAGCTGTCCGCTGTTTTCAATGGCTATTCGCAAGTTGCCGTTTTCCACTGTCGAAATGATTCGAATAAATCCACCTTTGGTCAGGTTGGAAATGCCGTGCTTGATGCCATTCTCAACAAGTGTTTGCAGCATTAGTGGAGGTATGCGGTAATGTTTGGAATTGGCATCCAAATCCCATTCAACCGTGAGGCGTTCTTCGTACCGTGCTTTTTCAATGGCCAGGTAGTCGCGCACCAGATTGATTTCCTCAGCAAAAGCAATTTCCTTGTTTTTGCCCAGAAGCAGCGAGTTGCGCAAGATATTCGATAAACGGGTAATCGACTGCTTGGCCATCTCGGGATCTTCCTCCACCAACGCCCGGATGGTATTCATGGCATTGAAGATAAAATGGGGGTTCATCTGAGATTTGAGCCGTTTTAACTCAAATTCATTGCGTTGAGCTTGCCACCGCAGGTTCTTGATTTCTTCTTTCCGGTAGTTTTGAAAAAAGTGGAAAATGAAATAAAACAAGGACCATACAAAAAACAACATGATCCAGGTGATGATGTTGGAGTCTTCCCAAAGGATCGTGACTTTGTTGAACACCAGGATGGAGTTGAGCAAAGAGTACAACACATGGAATAAAAAAGCAAAAAATACAGAGCCGCCTAAGACCCTTGGAATCAATTTTTCGATGGATAATTTAAGCCAGCCCAGGCGCACGATTGTTTCGCGGTAGAGGTGCGAACTGAATAGTCCAACAACCAGGGCAGTGTAAAGGCTGATGATTAAGTCAGTGGTGATAGGGACGCCAAACAGCAGGTTTAGTAGACCAGCAATAACGATGTAGAGCGACCATCCAACAATTTGGGAGAGATAATATAGCTTCCTTCTATTCACACTTCGTTCAATCTGACCCAAAGATATTCCGATTATTCATTTGACGGGGGTTCTTTTACACAAGAGGTAATCGGATGTTACAAATGGTTTTGGCTGCATGGGATAGATCGCAGCTAAAAGGATTGTTTGCGCTGGAATTTAATGGCTATTTTTAAGGAGTGAATTACCTCGCTCATTTGTATTTATCCGGCAACTCAGAAACCCTGATGCTCGGCAATTTTGTGGCTGATTCTGTGAAAGGCGGCCAGATGAAGGGATTTTCCGAGGCGGTGCAAAAAGGCATTTTGTTGCACCGCAGCATTGACACTTATACCGACCAACACGCAGTAGTAGAGGAAAGCAAAAAACGCATGCGGCAAACCCACGGAAAGTATGCCGGGGTGATTGTCGACATTTTTTTTGACCATTACCTCGCGGTCCGTTGGTTGGATTATCACAAGGAACCTTTATTCGATTATTCTGCCTGGGTGTATCAAGTTCTGAAAAATCACCACGCCACGATGCCCCTTCGGGCGCAACAGTTTTACGGCTATATGGTGAGCCGCAATATCTTGTATGCTTACCGCGAAGTGGCTGGAATTGATCAGGTACTCAGGGGGATGGCCCATCGAGCCCGGTTTGTCTCGGGGATGGAGAATGCCTCCGAAATGTTGTTGAAACATTACGATGCCTTCGAAGCCGAATTTCACGCTTTCTTTCCTGATTTGGAAGCCCATGTCCAGGCGAAAATTCATTCATTGAACGAAGGTTAATCGAACCCCATTTATAAAAAGCGCACTGTTCGGTGGCATTCAAATGTCATGTTACATCCCCATGGGTTGAAACTAACGGAGATTTGGTGCAGGGCGGTCCAGGCTGATCTTGCCTCGGGATAATTTGGAGACATGCCCAGGTTGTAAGTGAAAGTACAGAACCTGTAATTGTATCCAACTTCCGCATGGTAACTCGCATTGCCAGGGAAAATGAATCGGTATCCGAGGGCTGAACTGAAGTCGTAATATCGAAAATGCATGGTGGCAGAGACATATCGCAATTCTTCAATCAATGCTTGATCCAGACTGTCAATTTTTAGTCGGGCGGGCTGGTGTTCATATCCAAATATTGGTTGGATCCTCCACCGGTAGTGGGTGCTTTGAAGTCCAGAGATTATGGAAATCCGCCTCGGCATTCTCCATTTGTCGGAGGCCAAGCTGGCCTCAACCGGGCGGTTGATGTTCTTCACGGCAACACCAGCAAAGAAGTTTCGGAAATGAACTACCAGACCTGTTTCCAGGCTCATGAACTGGTTCTTCAAGGTGGGGTCTGTATTGATATCGACAGAAAGCTGTTCGGCATACCTGTTCGAGGCCGTGTTGAGTTCCGTTCTTTTGTGTTGCCAATGAACTCCAATTCCGAGATTCGTTCGAAAAGGCCAACGCCTCATAATTGGTTTAGTTAAGATTCCGCTTAGATCGACCAGACGGTTACCATCTCTGGCATCGTCTACAATGGAATTAATGGCAAGAGAGGTTCCCGATTGACGGGGCAAGAGCATCGCAATTGAACTAACAACGGTATGGTAGCCTTGTTGTCGGTGCAAGTAATAGGAACTGGCAGAAAAATAATCCTTGTAGGGGATAAATCCAGGATTCAGGAAGATGAGATTACTGTTTTGCAACGAATTAAAAACAGGAGCCTGGGCATGCGATTTTGGGCAGTATCCTGCAGCAATAAGGGCGATAAGAATAATGTAAAGCACCAGAAAATAGAGCTTGCTGGTTGTGTGTTGAAGCATGTCATCAAAGAATTAATGAGGTGACTTATTGAATTATGATGCCCATTAACGATCTGTCAGCAGTACTTTTCAACCGATTCCGAAGCCCACAGGCCGCTGGTAATATTGCTTGGGAAGCTTTTGTAAGTTCTACCTGCGCTACCACCTGCGAAACTAGGGCATTGGATCGCTCGGTACTTCGGTCTTCTTCTTCTACAAGCAAACCGCAAATACGTGGAAACCTGATGATAAGTCTGTAGAGTCTTTTTATTGCTGACGCCTGAAATACCAATGTTGTAGGCCAATCCAAGTCGGTCTGTTTGGAAACCTACCTGTGCAAAGTAGCTGGATGCTTCTGGAAAGACAAAACGGTATCCAATGCTCGATGCAAGAACGCCTTTGTTGTAGTGAAAGTTAGCCTGTACATAGCGCAAATCTTCTATTAGGTAGCGCTGCAAAGAGTCAATTTTTAGCCGGCCTTGTTGTTGTTCGTAAACGAGGGTAGAACCAAATGAGTTTTCGTAACTCTTGGAAATTTGCCAACCCAAAATAGCTGTATGCCGCATCGGAGTTTTCCAAGTGTTGGAAGCGGTTTCTGATTCAACCGGTCGATTCAGGTTCTTAGTCGTCCATCCGGCAAAAAAGCTTCTTGAAAAAAGCAGGAGCCCAGCCTCTGCGCTGAGCAGGTTGTGTTGTGAAATTTGCTCAATGCCATTGGATAATTCGGTCGGAGCGGTGAATCTGTTTGCAATGGAGCTAAAGTCAAATCGATTTTGACGGAAGTGAATACCGATGGCAGGCTTTATCGCCCACTTTCTTGAAAGATTCAGTTTATAGGTATATATAGCACCAGCATCCAAAAAGCGGTTGCCGTTACTTGATTGATCAGCAATTAAAGTAAGCCCAAGACCGCCATGAAGTTTGCGTGAAGCTCTGTCAACACTGGCGGCAATGGTGTTGTACTGTTGCGGTTGGACGAGGTAGTGCAAGTTGGTTTGAAGGCATCCATAGTTGCCTGCGTAACCAGGGTTGAGAAAAAGTAGGTTACCATGTCCAACAGAACCAAAGACAGGTTCCTGAGCATTGGATTCAAAAGGAACATTCGAAGAAAAGAAGGCTGCTAAGAGGGAATAGATCAGACAGCGGCAACGAGTTCGCACAGGCATACAAAGTAGATTTTGAGTTAAACTTACTGTTGACTGCCCGTCAAAATCGTACTCTGCCTGTTGGGACTTAACCGGTCCCTGCGGTCACTGTTTTATTTTTTGTCAAGAGCAACGGTTACTAAAAACTCGTGTGCTCCTCTGCTGGAAAGGGACGAAAGAGATTGATAATAGTCGTATGAATAGCCAACTTTAAATCGACCTGCATCAACTCCGGCCAACAATAAAATGGCATCATCCTTTCTGAACCCGGCTCCAAACCATACCAGGGATTTAATGTGGAGATTGGCGATTATATCTGCTGTCCAGAAGTCTTGGGTGTACCGAATGGTGGTGTTGGGCTCCAGCGCAATGATTGGGTTGATGTTCCATTTGTAACCAAAGATTCCATAATAGTACGGGTCAAAGTCAAAGAGAATTTCCTCGGCCAATTCAGAGTCTTTGATTTTTAGATCAGTCAAATGGTTGACCGAGATCCCTGCATAGAGTTTGTTGGTTCTGTAGTAAGCTCCCAAGCCATTGTTAAAAGCAATAACAGTCTCCTGGCCTTGAATAAGCGGGTCAATTGCAGCCGGGTCAGTAGATTGCCAAAAGCCGTCTGCCCGATTGATAATGATACCTGTTTTCAAGCCAAAAGAAAGCAGACCCTTAGGCAAGTTAATGTGATAGGCATAGTTCAAAGCACCTTCATACGTTTCGAAGTTGCCAATCTTGTCATATAAGAATTGGGTACCAATGCCTCCATGTAATTTGGCCGTTGGCATGTTAAAGTTAAAGGCAGCAGTATTAGGAGCTCCACTCAATCCATTGTCCACCAGCTTGTATTGTCCGTTAAATTCATACTTGCCATCAGTGCCAGCGTAGGCGGGATTCACCGTAAGACGATTGAATCGGGTTTGCGTTAATGTCGGTTCAAATTGACCAAAAGCCGCTAGAAAGGGCAGGAATAAGAAAAGGAGTAAAGCTGTTTTTTTCATAGTTAGTTGTAGTAACGTTTCAAAAGTAACAAAGGGTTGAGATGCCCGTCAAAAACCTCAAAAAACATGCCTTGATTGTCTGGGTTAAAGGGGCCCTATATACGGCCTGTTTTTTAATCTTTTGGCCCAGGAATAGCTAACCAGCACCTCGTGATAACTGGTGGTAAGGCTCGCAAGTTTGCTGGTTGACAGGTCGAGGGAATACCCTGCACGTAATGGACCTTTTTTGATTCCGGCAAAAAATAGCATGGCGTCTCGTACCCGATATCCAGTGCCGAAAAAGTAGGTGTTCCTGATGTTGAAGTTAGTTACCAGATCAATGGATGAGTAGATGTAGTTAACCCGAATCAGGGAGTAAGGTTCAAACGATAGTTTGGAGTTAAGGTGCATTTGATATCCGACCAGGGCATTGTGTTGATGGAGGAGGTCGAAGAGGCGGAAGTTAGGTTCCTTTTGCTCCCTTAAATCAATGTTTGTCAATTGTTGGGACGCCAAGCCTGCATAGAAATTATTGCGCTTGTAATAGACGCCTGCTGAATTGTTGAATTTGTAAACATTTCTCAAGTCGAAGGGGCCCATGCTATGAGCAACAACCACATTATTTGCCTTTTTCCAAAAGTTGCCAAACCGATAACCCAATACTCCGGTTTCTATACCCATGGAAAGGAGACTACCGCGAATTTTGACGGTGTAAGCATAGGCAATTGCGATTTCGTAAATTTTGTGGTCCCCCTGTTTCCCTGCGGCAAGCTTGACCCCAATACCACTGTTCCAACGGGCAATGGGCATGTTGAAATTAAATGTGTTGCCGGTTGGTGCACCGCTCGTATGGCCTTCCCACCAGGATCGGTACTGTCGAAAGAGTTGAGCATTTTCAGTGGAGCCCACATAGGCAGGATTTACGAGGGCACGGTTAAACATTGATTGTGTCCAATCCGGGGGTTGTTGGCCAAACGCTACTATGGTTAGTAGCAGGCACAGGGAGGTGAGGTTGAGGTTTTTCATAGTATTCAATACCTGTTTTTCAATTCGAGGTGATGGGGCTCAGTTGTAAAGCGATTTCGATGAAGCTGTATTTTTGTAGGTCGAATAGGCTTAATTATTCCATAAACAAATCGAGCTTGCCTAAGGAAAACTGAAACCAACCAGATTAAGCACAGTAGTCTATTGTCCGATTGGTGCGAGATCTCCGTGGTATTCATACTGAGGTAAAAACAATGCTCAGTGGTTCAACCGTTCATTTTATCTAATCGATGAACGCACATTTTACCAGGGCCATTAGTATTCTTCATTTGACAAATCGCCCTTATCTTTGAATCGATTGTAGCTCCTATGGAAATCACACCTGTTTTAACTAATGATGGCTCTCATTCGCTGTATGTTGCAGAGCTGAATGAACACTACCATTCCATTCATGGAGCCATTCAAGAATCGCAACATGTTTTTATCGAAGCAGGTCTCCGCAATTTTCAACAACAGGACACTGGGGTTAACTTGCTTGAAATAGGTTTTGGAACAGGATTGAATTGTTTGCTCACCGCCAAAGCAGCAGACGAATGGGGGATAAACGTAGCCTATACCAGCTTGGAGACTGTTCCCCTTGCAGAAGAATCCTGGGGCGCACTCAACTACGTAGAGCGCCTGGATGATAAAAATTTGAGTACCATTTATGCGGCCATGCACCACGCCACGTGGGCCAACTTTGTCTCTATTACACCAGCTTTGCAATTGAAAAAAATAGAACAAGGCATTCAGGAGGTGGTGTTGGAAGATCAGTTTGATTTGGTTTATTTTGATGCTTTTGCTCCCGAAAAACAACCGGATATGTGGAAAGCGTCCGTGTTCGGGAAAATATACGAACACCTGAAACCGGGAGGTTTTTTAGTAACCTATTGTGCCAAAGGTGTGGTGAAAAGAACCTTGCGGTCAGTAGGCTTTGAAGTTGAAAGTCTACCTGGCCCCCCTGGTAAAAGAGAAATGACGAAAGCGATTAAAAAATGAGCAAAGAAAGATTTAACGTGAGGGTGTATGGCCTCATCGTCAATGAACAGGGCGAGGTGCTGGTCTCCGATGAAATCATTGGGGGCAAGGCTTTTACAAAGTTCCCAGGAGGAGGCCTTGAACATGGAGAAGGTACCATTTCTTGCCTGGAACGAGAGTGCAGGGAAGAGATAGATAGGGAGGTAGAGGTGTTGGATCATTTTTATACCACCGATTTTTACCAAGCCTCTTCCTACAGCAAAAGCGACCAGTTGATAAGCATTTATTATCATGCCCGGTTACAAGACGGGTGGGTGTTGGATACGACTGAGAAGCCATTTGATTTTCCGAAACAGGAAGAAGGGGCTCAGGTCTTTCGATGGATCAGCCTGTCCCGGTTGACTGAAGATCAATTTCAATTTCCGGTGGATAAAAGAGTGGCAGAAATGCTTCGCCTGGCGGCTGTGGGCAAAAGAAATTAGATGCGTTTTTACTTCAAATATTGCCTGCTCTTGTTGTTTGCCATTGGTGCCCAGTTGCCGTGGAGTACAGTGCAGGCACAAGGCTTGGATTCGAATCGATTGTCTTCGGGCAAACCCATTTTTGCCGTTCTTCCCATTATTTATTACACCCCCGAGACGCGTTTTGCCTATGGGTTATCGGGAATTTCCTTTTTCAAAACAGATTCGCTTAGTCGGGTATCTTCTGTCCAGGTGTTGGGTGCTTATACCCAAAACAAACAAATTCTGAGTTGGCTGCCGTTTCAGCTGTTTTTGAAAGAAGACAACTATTGGGTGCAAGGAGAGTTGGCCTTTTACCGGTACCCGTATTTTTTTAGTGGCGTTGGCAATGAAGTTCCCAATGGCTATGAAGAAGATTACACCGCCCAATTTCCGCGATTTCGGTTAACGGGGATGAAAAAGGTGGCACCCAACCTTTATGCCGGAGCACAATACTGGTTTCAAAACACCAACATCCGCGAGCGCGAGGCAGGGGGGCTGCTGGAGCAAGGTGCTCCCGGTGGTGATGGTGGAACAACTTCGGGCATTGGCTGGGCAGTGAATTACGACAAACGCGACATACAATTTTTTCCTTCCAAAGGAGCTTTTGTGCAACTGCGGTCGTTGTTTAATCAGCAAGAGTTGGGCAGCGATTTTACCTACAACAACTACATTGTTGATGCCCGAAAATACCTCAGTATACAGTCACATGTGTTAGCCTTGCAAGGGTATGCCGACATCATCTTTGGAGGGCCTCCATTCAACCAAATGGCACAACTAGGTGGCGAAAACAGAATGCGCGGATACCGACTCGGTACCTACCGGGATCGCAAAATGTTGGTCAGTCAGCTGGAATACCGTTCCCCCTACATTTGGCGAATTTCCTTTGTGGGATTTGGCGGCTATGGCGGTGTGGCCGATAATTTTGAAGGATTTTCTACCCGCACCATGCGTTTTTCCTACGGAGCAGGTATGCGGTTCTTGTTCGATAGCAACCAACGCCTCAACATGCGTTTCGACTATGGTTTTGGGGATGACGGAAACAGAGGATTTTACTTCACTTTTGGCGAAGCGTTCTAGCTGAACCTAGTTCAAACGAAGTGGTGCCTCCAGCCGGTGGTTCACGAGTTTGTCCACCCGCTGAAAAAGGTGTAGCGGTAGAGTAGTCGCCCAGGGCATTTCGTCTAATTGTCCACCAGTGACAATGTACTGGTCAATGTTTTCGCGTTCAAACTCAGCCATCACATGGGGTTGAAAATTCAGGAACGTGATCCAACCATCTTCTACATCGTCAAACCATTCTTCGTAATAACAATCGTCAGAGCCGTGGAAGTTGAGTACATTTTCTCCGATGAGGATAAATTTATTGATGCCATCTTCTACCATCGGATCGATGAGTTCCCTTTTGAGGGTCATCACATCATTGTAAAGGCAATCGTTCCATTCGCCAATGAGCTCGATGATGGTAAAACCCTCTTCGTATTCGGCAAACAAAACCTTTAGGAAAAGAGTAGTCGATCCAAAGTTGTCCCACTGTGGATGCAACAGGTGATCATACACGTGGTTGGTGAACTCAAATTCACTGTATTCCCGTTGAAAAAATGGAGACCGTTGATCTTCCGAAGCAATGTAAAGATTGCGCCATTTATAATGCGGTTCAATCGCGTGCATGTCCTATGTTTAAGCCAATTACTACTCTATCAAATATACGACTTAATCAACGAAAATTGAAGGCTGTTTCGTGTGGTAAAGGGGCAAAAAAAATGCTCGAATTACAGGTGGTTTTAGACACTCAATTCTAATCGATTGGTAACCTGATAGTTCCATCCTGGAGCGCTTTGAAAAAGGCAAATAATCCGAGGTAAAATGCCGCTCCAAACTTCATCATCAACCAACTCGATTGATACTTTTTGTCATAACCCTCCTTCTTGAATTTGTTCGCATAGTGCCAGGTGATGATTCCAAAAGGAAGTAAAAAGTAAACCACCTTGAGGTGCATGGGCAATGATTCCTGTTGTCGTTGCAATAGAGCGAGTTCGTTTTGGACCTTAGCGATTTGTTCAGGGGCCAGGTTGCGGCTTTGTAGTTCCGCCTCGGCTGCGGCAATCGCTTCCGGTTGATAGTCATCTCGTATGTCCAGCACGCGCAGCAATTCGGCATCGGTCAGATCCGACATTTGATTGGAAAAAGGATTACTCATGGAGTGGAAGCTGTTCTAAAAATTGATTTATAGGATGCTCTTTTTGGGAAGTAAAAACCACCGCCATCAGTAGTCATTTGGTTGGTGAGAAGCTTCCACATCCCGTTCATTGGGTAACCGGAAATTCATGGTAATGGTCATGGCTGTGCGTACCAATTGCCCATCTTTTATCCCCGGAGTCCATGAGAGTGTTTGCAGCAGGCGTGAAGCTTCTTCTGTGCAACCTGCGCCCAGGTGTTTTTTGGGACGGATGTTGGTGACCAGCCCATCTGGTTCTACCACGAAATACAGGATAGCGACACCGGAAATACTGTGTTTAAAAGCCAATGGTGGATATGCTAAATTTTTAGAAATGTAACGACTCAGGACAACCACACTATCATTGACCAGGGGTCGCGGAGCAATGGTTATCTTGTCCTCATTGTGCACGATATTCGTACTATCTACAGGCAATTCGGGCAAAGGACGAGATGCATACCCTCTTTTTTTGCACATGCGTTTGTAGCCATCTACCGTAAATCGAAAATGCAGAGTATGCTCAAAAGCGTAGGGCATGTCGCCATAAAATCCTGGGTTCCAGAGCAATTTTTTAAAGAGTCGTTTGGCTTCCGCCTCAAAAGCTGGATCATCTGATCGCCATACCTTCAAATCACGGGTGGTGCCATTGGTGTCGACCACAAAAACTAAATCAACGACACCTTCTTTGCCCGCGCTCAAAGCTTCTTTTGGATATTGAATCTGTTCGCGAAAGAGGCGCTTGAATTCTGCTTTGCCGCCATAATTTGTGGGCTTAACCTGACCTTGCCCAAATCCGCAGGAAAGCAAGGTGCAGCAAAACAGTATGGTCAAAAAATACTTCAAGAGATGCGCTGGGTTAGCAATGTATAAAGATACGAAATATCGGGCATGGCTATGAGTGGCGAGTCGCGTTCTTTGGACTGTCCAACGAGAATAATTAACAGTTGGCTCTTCATAAGATTCACTGGAGATCGCGGATCTGGCAGGCTTATTGGATTACCTTTTTCAAAAAACCAGAGTTATGAAGAAACAGATACTTACAATTGCACTGGCATTCACATCCGTGATGGCATTGAATGCGCAGGAAATGAGTTTAACATCTGAAGATGGTAGTGGAGGAAACTCCGGAGCTATCTCCTCCAAAAAAGGAATGAGCATTTTGCCTGAGAGTGGCGATATGGCTGTAGGGATTGATGCAGTTCCCTTCCTTAATTTTATGGGAAATTCGTTGAATAATTCCACTAATAACACGGTTTTCAACAACTTTACCACAAACAATCAAACCATTTATGGGAAGTACTTTTTGTCGGATGCTTCTGCTGTTCGTGCACGCATCAGAATTGGATACAACAACGCTGTCGACAAGAACCTCGTGGACGACAACGATGATCCGGATCCAGAAAAATTTGTTGAGGACAAACGGGCGATAAGTGCGATGCAGGTTGTTTTGGGCGGAGGCTATGAAATGCGAAGAGGCAAGGGCCGCGTTCAAGGATATTATGGTGGAGAGGCTGTCTTTGGATATGGCAGTGGTAAAACAAAATACACCTATGCCAATGAATACCGTCCAGCAAATACGACTCCAACCACAACAGATAATTTCGATCAAGGCACCACGTTTCAGGCAGCTAGCCGCACGTTAGAAACCAAACAAGGAAACACGATTATGTTTGGAGCCAGAGGCTTTTTCGGAGCAGAGTATTTCTTTGCGCCCAAAATGTCCATTGGAGCAGAGTTTGGTTGGGGACTGAATTTTTCCACCACTGGAAATGGAGAATCCACCTCCGAAGGATGGACGGGTACAGAAGCTGAAGAAGTAACAACCGAAACGGCCAACGGCAGAGATATTAATTTAGATACAGATAATGCCAGTGGAGCCATCGTGCTCATGCTGCATTTCTAATCGAAAAGTTTGATTTGGTTTAAAAGGGTTGGTCGTTTGCGTGGCCGACCCTTTTAATTTTCTGCCCGGTAATGGTCAACCGCCTTGCGAACACTTCCGTTGGCCTCTAGCAGTTCATTGGCTTTTTCATAAGATACGCCCAATTCACGCATCACCATTTTAGTGCCTCTGTCAACCAGCTTGTTGTTGCTCAGTTGCATGTCTACCATCTTGTTGCCTTTTACCCGACCCAATTGAATCATGGCACTGGTGGTCAACATATTGAGAACCAATTTTTGTGCAGTTCCCGCTTTCATGCGCGTGCTACCCGTTACAAATTCAGGTCCAACCACCACCTCAACCGGGTGTTGAGCCACCGTAGCCAAAGGTGAGCCCGCATTGCAGGTAATACACCCAGTAGCAATGCCTTCCTGGTTGCATTGTTCAAGCGCCCCAATCACGTAAGGAGTGGTGCCCGAAGCAGCAATGCCAACCACCACATCCTTGTCAGAAACCTGATGCTCCTGCAAATCGGCCCAACCACCCTTGGGATCATCTTCTGCAAATTCAACCGCTTTTCGAATGGCCGAATCACCTCCGGCAATCAGGCCAATGACCAGGCCGTGTTCGACACCAAACGTAGGCGGACATTCAGAGGCGTCTACAATGCCCAACCGGCCACTTGTGCCAGCTCCCAAATAGAACAACCGACCGCCATTTTGCAACCGAGCCGTAATCACCGCAGCCAAAGCCTCAACCGCAGGAATCGCTTTTTCTACTGACAATGCCACCGTTTGATCCTCGCGGTTGATGTTCACCAACAGCTCATTGAGGCTCATTTTATCCAGATTGTCGTGGTTCGAATCTGCCTCGGTGGTTTTTTGCGTCATGTATTAGAAGTCTTTTTGCTGGTTGCGGATTTGGCGGCTGAAGTAATAGCCCACCTTAAAATCGATGGCAAAAGAATTGAGCTTGGCCGAAACGACCTGCGTAATATTAGCGTCAAGTGGAATCGCCCTGCTGAACTGATACCGATACATGGGTTGAACGACTATAATCATCCTTGATTTAATCGCTTTGCTGAATCCAAGGCCTGCTTGGTAGCCAAAATACCAATCGCTGAAAAGGTCGATGTTGCTTTTGCCGTTTGATAAGGTAAAAAGACTGCCATTGTCGGGCGTATCTTCATTGGTGTAGTTGCTGTTGTTGACAGTGGAATTAACGAGGTAGCCTCCCAGTAAGCCCGTGCTGATAAGGATGTGTGTTTTTTTGGCAATCCGAATGTGAAAATTCATGTCGAAGGGCATGGTGGCGTACCGGGCCGATCCAATGGTAATCCCTTGGTCCGTTTCATTGCTGCCTGCAATCAAGTATTCCGTTTCGTTGCGGAACCCTTTGTTTTGGTATTGTAAACCGGTAGATAGGCTGAAGCCCGGAGACAGAAAGTGAAGGTATTCAAACCCAAAATTATAAGAGAGCTTGGGACCAAAAAGGTCGTTTAATCCGGTTAGATCATTTCTGAAATGAATCCATTCGACAGAAGGCGAAACCACCAGTTTGATTTGGTACTTTTCATTGCCTTTGGCGAACCCTTTTGGAGCCCCCCATAGAACCATCAATACCATGACAAGGCCGAAGGGTCGTGTCAAAGTTTGCAGTGAGATTGGGGTCATGGGCTCAGTTTCAAAAACGCATCAATAGATGGCCGGATAGGTGGCCGGATCTACTTCGTGCATGATGTAGTAGGCAGCATCAAAAATGTCTTCGATGCCTGGTTTTGAGAAGTAGTCACCGTCAGTCCCATAGGCTGGTCGATGTGCTTTGGCCGTCAGCGTTTTAGGCTCAGAATCCAAATGATAATAGCCTTTTTGCACTTCGAGTACCTGTTGCATCATATAGGCTGAGGCTCCTCCAGGAACATCTTCATCCAAAAACAGCACGCGGTTCGTTTTCTCCAGGGAACTTGCAATCACATGGTTGATGTCGAACGGAATCAATGTTTGAACGTCAATCACTTCAGCGTTAATTCCTGCTTCCAATAATTGCTTAGCTGCTTCTTCTGCCATGCGCACCATCGAACCATAGGTCACAATGGTCAGGTCATTTCCTTCCCGCACAACTTCAGGCACGCCCAATGGAACCCTGAATTCTCCCAGGTTGGTGGGCAATTCCTCTTTGAGGCGGTAACCGTTGAGTGATTCGATGACCAGACCGGGCTCATCCGAAGCAAGCAAGGTGTTGTAAAAACCAGCTGCCTGTGTCATGTTACGCGGCACACAAATATACATTCCGCGCAGGGCGTTGATGATCATGCCCATCGGAGAGCCTGAATGCCAGATTCCTTCCAGTCGGTGACCGCGGGTTCTGACAATCAATGGGGCTTTTTGTCCGCCTTTGCTGCGGTATTGTAAAGTTGACAAGTCGTCACTCAAGATTTGAATGGCGTAAAGCAGGTAATCCAGGTATTGTATTTCGGCAATGGGGCGGAGGCCGCGCATGGCCATGCCGATGCCCTGACCGATGATGGTCGTTTCACGAATTCCCGTGTCAAATACGCGGTCAATACCGTGCTTTTCCTGCAAACCTTCCAGGCCCTGATTCACACCGCCAATCTTACCGGCATCTTCTCCAAAGATGAGTACCTCAGTCTTGTTTGTAAGAATCGTGTCGAAGTTGTCGCGAATGATTTCGCGACCATCCACCATTTTTGTTTCATCGGCATAGGTGGCAGCAATGGGTTCCACTTTCATAGCTGACTCGGCCGATTCGCTGTGCAACAATGAATTGTAACGGTCGTGATTCGCTGCATTGGCAGCAGAAAGCCATTCAATGAGCGACTTTTTTGAGGCAATATTTTCTGTTCGCACCAACCGGAGAGACCTGCGCACAGCGGCAACGATGTCTTTGCGAACGGGGTCCATTGCGCCTTCCAGTTCTTCCCGGATTTTTTTCAGGAAAACAGCATTGGCGCTTTCCGCTTCAACGGCTGCCAAAAGGGCGGTAGCCACAGTCAATTCCTCTTTGATAGGAGTTAAGAAAGCTTTCCAGGCACGTGCTTTTGCTTCCCGAACTTTTTTCTTAGCGGCACCTTCGATTTCACTCAGTTCTTCTTCTGTAGCAAGGTTCTTTTCGAGAATCCATTCCCGCATTTTGCGGATACAGTCAAAATCCTGCTCCCATTGCAAGCGGTCTTTTGACTTGTAGCGCTCATGAGAACCGGAGGTAGAGTGGCCCTGTGGTTGGGTCATCTCTTCCACGTGTATCAATACCGGGATGTGCTGTTCGCGGGCGATCTCAACTGCTTTTTCATACGTGAGAATCAAGCTGCTGTAATCCCAGCCGCGCACTTTAAATATTTCATATCCTGCCTGAGTCTCGGTGCGCTGAAATCCGCTGAGCACCTCTGAAATGCTTTCTTTGGTGGTTTGGTATTTCTTCGAAACGGAAATTCCGTGGCCATCGTCCCAAACGGAGAGTACCATCGGCACCTGCACCACACCTGCCGCATTAACGGTTTCCCAAAACAAACCTTCGGAAGTACTGGCATCGCCAATCGTGCCAAAAGCTACCTCGTTGCCTTGTTTTGAAAACTGTGTGCGGTCGTGGAGTTGTTTGTTGTTGCGGTAAAATTTGGAGGCATAAGCCAATCCTAACAAGCGCGGCATTTGACCGGCAGTAGGGGAGATATCCGCAGAAGAATTTTTTTGTTCGGCAATGTTTTTCCAGCTACCATCTTCGTTTAAGCTTCGGGTAGCGTAATGTCCATTCATTTGTCGGCCAGCTGAAGCTGGTTCTGCTTCGGTGCTGGTATGTGCATAAAGCTGGGCAAAGAACTGCTCGATGGTGAGCAGTCCAGCAGCCATCATAAAGGTCTGGTCGCGGTAATAGCCTGAGCGAAAATCCCCCGGCATGAATTGTTTGGCCAAAGCGATTTGAGCAATTTCTTTGCCATCGCCAAAAATGCCGAATTTGGCCTTTCCCGTCAGAACTTCTCTCCTGCCCAATAAACTCGTCTCGCGACTTTCATTGGCAATGCGAAAATCATTGAGAATTTCTTCCTTGAGTTCGTCTTTGGAAATTTCTACTATTTCAAGCGCTTCTTCGTTCACTTTGCTCATGCCCGATGGGATAAATTTGGATGGGGCGCAAAGATAAAAAAAATCAGGTACTTGAAAGGGATTCAAGCACCTGACTGTTGTTGGGGCAGTCGCCTAACTTGTTTCGTTCGAACGGTGCATTAGCAAAGGGATAGATGCTAATTTAAATTGCTTCCGTCTCATCCCCCAACAACGTTAATCCTTCCTTTTTCATGACCCACGTTTTGCCAATCATTTCCGAATCGTGGGTGTCAGTAACATTGTCAATGTCATAAATGATTCGGTCCAATTGATAACCTAATTTCACTGCTTTGTTTGCGGGCAGGTAGACCACAATTTGAACCTCCTGGTCCCGCAACTGAGCGTTTCTTGGAATAGAGTAGTAAGGTTTAAAAACCAACAAAGAGTCTTGTTGTTGCCATTCATAGTTGATTTCTGAAGCACGTTCTCGTGCCGTAGTGCTAGAGTTGCCCCGTGCAGAGCGGAGGATGGTCACAGAGATTTCATCCGTTCTGGACCGTTGCACATCCAATTGGACATGCGCAAAATAAATGGCATCGTCTTCCAGTTTCATCCGAAAGTCACGCGCAGCCCATCTGCGTTGTCTTTTGGTGAGTCTGAACAAATCTTTGTCTATCTGCAATACCAAAGTGTCTCCTGCAATCGAATCCAGGAGTATGCTTTCTTCTACAACTTCTTCAGAGGTAAATTGGCTACCCATTTGAACACCCACCACAACAGCTGATAAGATACCTACAAACCAGAGCCCTACCAGGATAAGTCCCAAACCTTTAACCTCTTTGCGAAAGTTGAAGAGTAAACGAAGACCTCCGTAAACAATTGCCGCTACCGGAATGCCAAAGATTAGCAAGAGGGCCATTGTGGCCAATATTATTTGGTCGGGGGAGTTAAAAATCAAGGAGGTAGCCTCTGCATAGGATTCTGTTACAATACCTTCAGGTTGTGCCACTATAAATGCCTGATTGTATCCTGCAATCGAGAGGATGAAGAGTGTGAGAAAAATCAGGCCAAATGCTACTAAAATGGCACCGATTACTTTACCAATTGCCTTTAAAGCGAGTGCCAAAATCCTTAAAAAAAATTCGATAATGTCTCTGACAGCTTGGCTAAACTTACGTATGGTCGGGCCGCCACCTGCTTTTCGTGCACTGTTGTGAAGATCGTTGAAGGTCTCTTTTATGTTGCCCATCTCATCCTCGATGGCTTTGCCAATATTATTCACATTGACTTTTTTGCCTTTCATTTCCAGCTTCTCAGCAGTAGTTTTGGCTTCGGGCATGATTATCCAAAGCAGTAGGTACAAGAAAAATCCAGTTCCAAAAAAGAACATGACAACTACAATAAGAATGCGCAGTAGGAGGGGGTCAAAGCCAAAGTAGTAACCGATACCAGAACAAACTCCACCAACCACGGACCCTTCTCCATCGCGGTAAAGGCGACCTGAACCAGTTTTTCTTTCACGGTCCTGGCTTGTGCTTGATTCATCGGAAGTGTGTTCAGAAGCATCCTCATCCATGTAGGCTTCAGGTTCGCCCATGACAGTAATTACTTCATCGACATCTTCCATGATAATGATCTGCTTGGACTCGGAAATTTTTTCCTGAAACATTTCGGCAATGCGTGCCTCGATGTCGGCCATAATTTCATCGCGGCCTTCCGATTTATTGAAATACCCCCGGATGGTGCTCAGGTATTGTTTCAGTTTATCATATGCTTCATCATCGATGTTGAAGATGATTCCGCTGATATTGATAGTAACTGTCTTGTTCATTTCTTATGGTGTTGTTGGTATCGGGTCTGGTTATTTGGATTGTTTTCTGGTCAGGTTGACTGCCTTCTGAAGCTCATTCCAGGTAATGCCTAACTCGGTTTGAGTTTGGGCACCTATTTCGGTGAGTTGGTAATATTTTCTGGGGGGACCTGATTTGGATTCTTCCCATCGATAAGAAAGTAATCCAGCATTCTTCAATCGTGTGAGCAACGGGTAGAGGGTGCCCTCCACCACAATCAACTTGGCCTCCTTAAGTTGTGAGATTATCTCCGATGGATAGGCCTCCTTCTGCTGCAGGATGGAAAGAATGCAAAATTCCAATATCCCTTTGCGCATTTGCGCTTTCGTGTTCTCAATGTTCATAATCGCAGTTCAATCGATTTGGTTATGCAAATATATATACTTTAAAAGGTATTATGCAATACATAGTACTATTAAAAATCGATTATTTTCAAATAATGCTTGACTGAATTGAGCTGAAAGTACTGTGAATATTGAGTTGTTAGGTTAAAAGTAAGACAGCCAAAAAAAATGATACTTTGTTGATTTAGGAAAGTAGAATTGATGGTTTTGTGATATTTTCATGATACTCTTTGGTTAATTATGCAGAAGAGATGGACGCATTTGTATCTATTTTGAACTAAACTGAAGCACGATGAAAAGTTGGAATTGGCATTTATTACCGTTGGCGGTCATCTCATTTGTATGGTATTCGTTTGAGAAGGGAGAAGCACCCAATCCCACGGAAAAGGCAAACACGGGTTTTGCCGTGGTAGAGCTTTTTACTTCGGAAGGATGCTCCAGTTGTCCGCCTGCTGAGCGGTTGTTTAATTCAATTGTGAAAGATGCAGAAGCCAATGGAAAAGAAGTTTTTGCGCTTGCGTTCCATGTAGATTATTGGAACCGCCTCGGCTGGAAAGACCGATTTAGTGAAGGGGCTTACTCAGAACGACAGCGCATTTATGCGCAAAAGCTCAAGGCTCGAAGTGTTTATACGCCACAAATGGTGGTGAATGGAAATGTGGAATTTGTCGGTTCAAGCGAAACGGAAGCCAACCGGGCCATCACCCAAGCCCTGGTCAAAGCAGAGCCTGTTCAGGTTACTTTAAAAATGGAATCTCAAGCGGGTGCAACAACCAATGTATCTTATGAGGTTTCTGAAGGTGCTGGTGCGGCTGTAATCAATTTTGCCCTGGTAGAAAAAGGGTTGTTTACAGTAGTGCAACGCGGTGAGAACAGTGGCCGAAAGTTGCACCACGACAATGTTGTGCGATTATTTAAAACTGAAACATTGACTGAATCTGGAACGGGAGTCTTTTCAATAACATTGCCCGAAGGAGTTGACCCCAGCAAGGCTGAAATTATTGCCTTTGTGCAACAAAAGGAAAGCTACCAAATACTCGGAGCCGACCGACTCAATTGGTTCAATTGATTATTGCTTCACAATCTTTTCCGAAGCAATGACTTCGCCAGACTCTGTGGTTATTTTCAACAGATAAATTCCGTTGGTCAACGGTTGAGTGGAGAATTCAAATACATTCTTGCCCTTGCCAGCAGTGTGACGCAATAATTTTTTGACCAACCGACCTTCTAAATTAAACAAGGCCACTTCTACTTTTTCTGATTGCTCCAGGGTAAAGAAGAACTCAACACGGTCTGTGGTTGGGTTGGGATAAACGTTGAAATTGGGTTTGCTGACACCAGCTGTTTCAGCGACCTCCGTCACACGTCCCGGGCTGATAATTTCTGAAACCCAGGTGGAGTTGAAGTTGCTGGATGGTTTGTATCCATAATAAGCAGCAGACCAAACGGTGCCCGGCTCATTGTATTTGCGTTGAATGCCAGAATAATCACCCCAGCGATCATAAAGACCAGTGATTCGGTCTACGTAAGTTTCACCATCTACCACGGTAAGTACATCCGAATATTCGCCTTCGTTTGCCCAATGAATGGCTGAATAGCCTGCATTCACCGTTGGAGAAGTGTGGTCAAAAATAATGATGGATTCTGTATCAAAAAACTCTTTTCCGGTATAAGCAATGTTGGGATACCCAAAATCCATGTCAGCATCACCGATGATGTTGCCATAAAAAGTGGGAGAAGTGCCGCTCACATTGTCAATAAATCCGTGATAAACCGCTGCCAAGCCTGTTGCCGGATTAACAGTGTTACCAACATATTGAATGCGATCGTTTTCTAAAAAGCCTCCGAGTACCCGACCATCGTTGGTGTCAAATTCGTGATCGTTGGCTTGTCTTGCCACCGGAGGAGCTCCGTACTTCGTGTCAGTAAGGCCATATTGCACCTCCAGCGTTGCATTGGGATCATCGATGGTTCCAGTCACCTCAATCAGGAAGATGGTGTCGTTTTCAACGGCAAAGTTGCGGTTCGATAGCAGGTAAATGTTTGGTCCGTAAGGCTGACGTCCGCCTTGAATAGGGTTGAGGTTGCGGATAGGGGCTCCACCAAAATCGATGTCGCTCCAGATTTGCGTGGCCAGGTTGGTCTCTCCGGTGTAGCCATCTTCCAAATCAATTTGCCAAATGAGGGATTCTTCAAAGCCCGTTTGCCAGGGTTCGCCCTCGCGCAACAAGTTGATGGTCAGGAATAACTCGTCCTCGGTCAAAGCAATGGCTGGGTAATCTGTCCAGGTTATGCTGTCGTTGAATGGGCTACCGTCCAGCTCATAAACATTCCAGGGGTCCGAAGGATTGTTGGTGCTGGAAAATCCAATGATGATACCGCTGTCATCAGGATCGCGTCCCGTCAAAAAAGTGATGATGAATCGATCAGCCAGGGGGTCATAAACCAACTTGGGATCGAATGGGAAAAATAAAGTAAATCCAGTGGCGAACTGGGAAAACGAAACGGTTTTGTCAAAATTGTCGAACAGGAACGTGTCATTCACCACATCGTATCCCCAAATTTGGGAATTGTAAGAAGTCAACAAGCGGCCGTCATCAGAAATAGCCAATGTGTTGTCACTTGGACGTCCACCCAAAAGCGGAATGGTGTCCTCCATAAATTCGTAGAAAGCACTGAAATTTTTTCCTTGAATCAAATCGGGAACTGCGGACGATTTTTTTCCTGTTTCCATCACTGTTTGAATCGGATAACGTTCCCGAACTTTTTCCTTCAGCTCCATCAATCCTGACCGGTAAGAACTTCCGCCAGGGTAAGGCGCTTCCAAATTATGCAGGGTGGCATGGTAATCTTCAGAAACTTGACCGGGATCAAAAACAGCCTTTTTGGGAAACGAACGTTTTTCTTTTTTAAAGGTGGCCGTTTCGTTGGATTGCCCCCAGGATGCAGAAGTTGAAAAGAGAAAAAATGCTACCAGGAGTAAGTGAATGGATCGATTCATAGTCGTAGAAATTGTGCCGAAAAAAGGAAGGTCCAAGATAAGACTTAAACAGCAATATGTAAAGGCTCGCCCAGAAACTTTGGCTGGGTTTGCAGGAGGTACAAATCCATGACTGCCTTGCATTTGGCGAAGTATTCGCGCATCATGGTTTTGCGCGAATAGCGCCCAGGAACCTCCTGAGCATTGAAGGCAACCACTTCCATGTTATTTTTCTGAGCGATAAATATCGCCCGTTCATTGTGAAAAGGCTGGCTGATAATGGTTATCCTATCCTGGCCAAATACCTTCTTCGCCCGCACAACGGAATCCAAGGTTCTGAATCCGGCATAATCGCGGGTGATGTGTTCTTCGGGAACTCCCAACGAAACGAGGTAGTCGAGCATATCAGTTGCCTCGTCATAGGCTTTTTTGTGGTTGTCTCCGCTGACCAGAATGTGCTTGATTTTGCCCGCATGGTAAAGTTTGGCAGCGGCCTCGAGGCGGTACTTAAAATACAAGTTGATATTACCGCGAGATGTGTGCTTGCCGGCTCCCAAAACAAGCCCAACATCATTGGCCGGAATTCCTTCCAGTCTGGAATAAAGGACAGAGGCGGTTGATTTTTTGACCCATTCATTGGCGCCAAAAGAAAAAATTCCAATTAAAATAAAGGCAGCCAATCCCAGCAGCAATAGACGCTTTATCAATTTTGCCAATGGGGAAGACAGGAAGGATTTCATGTGATTACGAGGCGTTGAATTGGAGAAATAAATAGTAAACGCTAAAACCAGTCAGTATTAGTATACCGACCCAACTCATTATTTTTAATAGTGGCCCTGGTCGCGCTTCTGGCGGGAATGATTTGGAGTGAACTGCGAAATGATTGAGCAAGGCGAGAATTGGAGCAGTGAGAAAAGAAATGGTCGTGGCAAGGTCCACCAAGGTGCGCATGTTATCCAGGAAATAGATCAACAACACCATGGTTCCCGCCACCAAAATAAAGATCCATTGGAGGTAACGGTTTTTGCCTGAGCCATCAGAACTTTTAGGAATCAGCTGAGTGGTGGCTTGTCCCACTACACGGGAGTAGGCATCCAGGCAGGTGAGGGTCGTGCTGAACATGGTGGTGAAGGCAGCAACGGCAATGATGAAGTACGACCAGCCGCCCAGGCCTGATGTATAAAGCGTGATGACCTGCCGGGCAAACACTCCACCGCTGGCCGAAAGTTCTTCTCCCGTTCCATACATGACCAAAGCTCCCAACGCAACGAAACAAATGGCCAGGAGGGTAGTGCCCCAATAGCCAATCTTAAAATCAAGCAAGACCTCTTTGAGCACCGGCAGATTTCCTGTCTCTTCCTCTTTAGCCACTGCCCACACCGAATGCCAAACGCTGATGTCAATAGGAGCAGGCATCCAACCAACCAGTGCCACCAGAAAGAAAATGTGCAATTTGTTGTCCCAGGAGAAAGTAGTCATGAAATCTTCGGACTGCGGAACATCGGCAAAAAAAGCTGCTATCAAGGCCAATACCGTTGTGGTCGTGAGCACCAGGATGATGACCTTCATCAGTTTGTCCAACACCGAATAGCGGCCAAATCCTAAAATGACCGAGCAAATAAGCAACAGAATTCCACTCCATTGCCAGGGCGCGAGTACAATTCCTGTCAACTGCTGGGCCAGTCCTGCGGTGACAACGGTGATAGCGGATTGCACAATAAACATGGTGCAAATGGTCATAATGATGAACAAGGCCAACGCCCAAGTCCCCAGTTTTTTATAGCCGTCCAGCAGGCTTTTTCCGGTAGCCGCAGCATAGCGTGGACCAAATTCGAAAAAAGGGTATTTGATCACGTTGGCCAGAATGACCGCCCAGATGAGGATGAATCCAAACTCAGCACCCGCTCTGGTTGACTGCACCAGGTGTGAGACTCCAACGGCCGCACCAGCATATAGCAGCCCAGGGCCAAGCAGTTGCAGCAAGGGTTTTTTAGTTGGAGAAGAAGGGCTTTTAGAATCGGTCATAGAATGGGCCGAAAAATAGTGGAATAAGTATTGTCAATAGGGTAAAAGTAGTTAAAATTGCTCTTAGAAAAATCTGCTATCCAGTTGGTGACAGAACCCCACCATTGCTGATAAATCAAAAGTTAAGAAGGCATGTCAGACGATAAAAAAATTATTTTTTCCCTTCAGGGAGTCAGTAAAGTTTTTCCACCACAGAAACAGGTGCTGAAAAATATCTACCTCTCTTTTTTCTATGGTGCTAAAATTGGCATCATTGGCCTCAACGGTTCCGGTAAATCCACGTTGCTGAAGATCATTGCCGGAGTGGAGAAATCCTTCCAGGGCGATTTGGCTTTCTCCGATGGCTACTCTGTAGGCTACCTGGAGCAGGAGCCCAAATTGGACGATTCTAAAACTGTGATGGAAGTGGTGCGCGAAGGTGCTGCTGAGACGGTGGCGCTCTTGGATGAGTACGAAGCGATCAACCAGAAATTTGGGCTGCCCGAAGTCTATGAAGATGCGGATGCCATGGAAAAATTGATGGCGCGTCAAGGAGTGTTGCAAGATGAAATTGATGCCGTTGGAGCATGGGAGCTGGACTCAAAACTGGAGCGAGCCATGGATGCTTTGCGCACACCAGAAGGAGATGAGCCTGTAAAAAACCTTTCAGGAGGAGAAAAGAGAAGGGTGGCGTTGTGCCGTTTGCTCATTCAGCAACCCGATATTTTACTATTGGATGAACCTACTAATCACCTGGACGCTGAGTCGGTACATTGGTTAGAACAGCATTTGCAGCAGTACAAAGGAACAGTTATCGCGATTACGCATGACCGGTACTTCCTGGACAATGTGGCCGGATGGATTTTAGAATTGGATCGAGGCGAAGGAATTCCCTGGAAAGGAAATTACTCTTCCTGGTTGGATCAGAAGTCGAAGCGCATGGCCGGGGAAGAAAAGCACGCGAGCAAGCGCAGAAAGACCTTGGAACGCGAATTGGAATGGGCGCGCATGGCACCAAAAGCACGGCACGCAAAATCAAAAGCGCGTTTGGCCAACTACGACAAACTCCTGAACGAAGAGTCCAAACAATCCGAGGAACGATTGGAAATGTATATTCCTCCCGGTCCGAGATTGGGTGATTTGGTCATCGAAGCTAAAGGGGTGTCCAAAGCTTTTGGCGATAAATTGCTGTTTGAAGATTTGAATTTTAGTTTGCCGCCAGCCGGAATTGTGGGAATTATTGGCCCCAACGGAGCTGGAAAGACGACCCTCTTCCGCATGATCATGGGGATGGAGAATGCCGACAGCGGTACCTTCCGCATCGGTGAGACGGTGAAGATTGGGTATGTTGATCAGACGCACGAGGACATCGATGTGGAAAAATCCGTTTGGGAAGTTATTTCAGGTGGAAATGAAATCATCGAAACGGGCAACCGCTCAGTCAACTCAAGGGCCTACGTTTCAAGGTTCAACTTTGCAGGAGCGGATCAAGGCAAGAAGGTAAAAGTGCTTTCCGGTGGAGAAAGAAATCGCCTGCACCTGGCCATGACCTTGAAGGAAGAAGCCAACGTATTGCTGCTGGATGAGCCCACGAACGACATAGACGTCAACACCTTACGTGCCCTTGAGGAAGGATTGGAAAGCTTTGCAGGATGTGCTGTTATCATCTCGCATGACCGCTGGTTCTTGGATCGTGTTTGCACGCATATTCTGGCCTTTGAAGGCAATTCTTCCGTCTATTACTTCGAAGGCGGTTATTCGGATTACGAAGAAAACAAACGCAAACGCTTAGGCGATGAAATGGGTGGACGCATCCGTTACAAGAAATTATTGAAGGACGATTAATGGCACAAAAACCATCCATACCCAAAGGAACCCGAGATTTTGGCCCTGAGCAAAGTGCCAGGAGAACGTATATCTTCAATCAACTAAAAGCCATCTTTGAGCGGTTTGGGTACCAACCAATTGAAACGCCAGCAGTTGAAAAATTGTCTACCCTTACCGGCAAGTATGGAGAAGAGGGCGATCGACTCATTTGGAAGATCCTCAATTCAGGAGATTATTTGGCCCCAGCCAAAAACGATGGCAGAGATTTGAACGAGGTAACGAGTAATCAACTGACATCGTCCATTTCAGAAAAGGCATTGCGCTACGATTTGACCATCCCATTTGCCCGTTTTGTAGTACAACACCAAAACGAAATTTCCTTCCCATTCAAGCGGTTTCAAATTCAACCAGTTTGGAGAGGAGATAGGCCGGCAAAAGGGCGTTACAGAGAATTTTATCAATGTGATATCGATGTGGTTGGCTCCAATTCTCTGCTCAATGAGATAGAGTTGATCAACATTGTCAACGAAGGATTTACCGGATTAGGGTTGCCAGATGTTGCCATCAAAATCAACAACCGAAAAGTGCTGGCCGGGGTGGCCGAGGTACTCGGAGTACCCGAGAAATTTGTTGACATCACCGTAGCGCTGGACAAACTGGACAAGATTGGTGCCGAGAAGGTGAAAGAAGAACTGATCGGCCGCGGGTTGACTGAGGAAACGGTTGCTCAACTGGATCCAATTCTGAACATGGCTTCTTCCAATGAAAAGGTGGTAAAAACACTGACCGCTTTTTTGGGCGATTCGGAAATAGGGCAGAAGGGGATTGAGGAAGTTACTTTCCTGTTAGAAACATCCAAGGCGTTGGGAGTTGACAACATTGTTTTTGACTGTACGCTCGCCCGAGGACTCAACTACTACACGGGAGCGATCTTTGAAGTGACGCATCCTAAATTCAATTCCAGCATTTGCGGTGGTGGCCGGTACGATGACCTGACGGGAATATTTGGATTGCCCAATGTTTCCGGAGTGGGCATCTCATTTGGTGCCGATCGAATTTACGATCTGCTGGAAGAGCAGCAACTGTGGCCAGCATCCCTGAGAACTGCTACCAACTTGTTGTTTGTCAATTTTGGCGATCAGGAAGCACAGCACTGTTTGCAGTTGCTCAAGCAGATGCACAGAGCTGGAGTTAGTGCAGAATTGTATCCAGATACCGTAAAGATGGGCAAGCAGATGAAATATGCCGATGCCAAGGGAATCCGCTTTGTCGCTTTGGTTGGCTCCAAAGAAATCGAGGCCGAATCGGTTAGTTTAAAAGACATGGAGAGTGGAGAACAGCAGTTGGTAAAGGTGGTTGACCTGGCTGCGCTTATCAAGGAACAACTCACGTAAAAAGATTCAAGTTATGGAGGTGCATCATATTAGTTCTGAGCAATTATCGCTGGAAGTAGTGCAGGAGATTGTTCAATCAGAAGCAACCTTGGCGTTGTCTGATGAAGCTGCTGAGAAAATCTCCAAATGCCGCGCCTACCTCGACCAAAAGCTTGAAGAAATAGAAAACCCCATTTATGGGATCAATACTGGTTTTGGGTCGCTTTACAACCAAACCATCTCCAAAGAAGATTTGGGTCAATTGCAATTGAATTTGGTCATGTCACACGCTTGTGGCGTGGGAGTTGAAGTGCCAATAGAAGTTGTTCGACTCATGCTGTTGCTTAAAGTACAGGGGCTGTCTTATGGCCACTCCGGGGTGCAATTGGTAACAGTGCAGCGATTGATTGAATTCTACAACGAGGGTGTCACTCCAGTAGTTTATGAGCAGGGTTCTCTTGGAGCATCTGGTGATTTGGCGCCATTGGCACATTTATCCCTGCCGTTACTTGGGCTTGGTGAAGTGTGGTTCAAAGGTGAGAAACGCTCAACGGCTGAGGTGATGCAACATTTCGGATGGGAGCCGGTCACCCTGCAACCCAAAGAAGGATTGGCCCTGTTGAATGGGACGCAATTTATGAATGCTTATGGGGTGTGGTGTTTGTTGCAATCGAAGCGGTTGTTGGCAGCAGCAGACCAAATAGCAGCATTGTCCCTGGATGCTTTTGATGGCCGCATTGAGCCCTTTGATCCATTGGTGCATCATGTACGTCCGCACATGGGGCAGGCAAGCACTGCGGAAACGATTCGTCAATTGCTGGAAGGCAGCGAGCTAATTAAAAAATCCAAAGTGCATGTGCAGGATCCGTACTCTTTTAGATGCATTCCGCAAGTGCATGGAGCCACTAAAGATTTGGTGAATTATGTGGCTGGAGTGTTCACAACGGAAGTGAATTCTGTTACCGACAATCCTACTGTCTTTCCCGATGAAGACAAAATAATTTCTGCCGGAAACTTTCACGGTCAACCTTTGGCGTTGTCGCTGGATTCAATGGCAATTGCCATGGCAGAGTTGGGGAGTATTTCTGAGCGTAGAACCTACAAACTCATTTCTGGTCAACGCGAGTTACCTGTATTTTTAGTTGCCGAACCGGGCCTGAACTCTGGGTTTATGATTCCCCAATATACGGCAGCCTCCATCGTGAGTCAGAACAAACAACTGTGCACGCCTTCCTCTGTGGACACGATTGATTCCTCTAACGGACAGGAAGACCACGTGAGTATGGGCGCCAATGCTGCGCTGAAAACACACCGCGTGATCAAAAACGTGGAGCAAGTTCTGGCTATAGAATTGATGAACGCGGCTCAAGCATTGGAGTTTAGACGTCCAGCTAAAACATCTTCTACGCTGGAAGACCTGGTGGCTGCTTATCGTCAAACGGTTCCATTCATGGCAAAAGATCAGGTTATGTTTCCAGAAATTCAGAAGTCTGCTCAGTTTCTTCGGACTTATTTTTAGGCATAAAAAAAGGTTCCGATATGTACCGGAACCTTTGATGTTTCGTGAGTTGCCTCTTATTGAGTAACCACAAATTTCTTGCGGGCAATCATCTGCTCATCTGAGTAGACTCCCAATATGTAGATTCCTTTGGCGACATTGCTCAAATCCATTTTGTTTGTGGAAGTAGCCTGTCCGCTGAAGTTAACAATGTCACTGGTCACATACTGACCGGCTGTATTCATCACTACAAACATTGTTTCGCCTAAATCACTTGTGTTAGACATGTTGACAGTCAATTGACGGTCGCTGTAAAAAACGTTGTTGATGGCCGCTGCATCCTCTTCTTCTATACCAATTGGAACTGGTCCCAGGATAACCGTAATACCTGTACAAAACTCATTGTTTGTATTGTCAGGGTCTCCAGCTAATGTGGTTCTTGCGCAGAAGTCATAGCTACCAACAGGGTTAGGCGTTTCAGGGCTCTGAGCTGCGGCTCCGGCAAAAAGACTGTTTGTTCCAGCTGCCCATCCTACTCCGGGGCCTGAAAGGGGAATCGAGATAATATCTCCATCAATTTCTACTTCCAAAGGAAACGCAAAATTGGGTGGTAAGTCGACTGTAGAATTGTTAATGAATTCGGCTTCATATGCCAAGACGCCATTTCCCGAGCCAGAGATGTATTCTGTGGAGGCAGGAGATGTTATCGTTAACCCCGTCACGCCCAGGTCAATTGGAAGTGGGTTGCTTTCGTAGGTGTTTGTTTGACAAATTGTGTCATTGGCCTGGTTCATGTCCAGGTTCGAGCCAGTAACGATACACAATTCAAAAGTTCCTGAGGCCAACCCAAGCATGCTCCAATCCGGTGGAGTTTGCAGTGAACTTGATTCAGGCGTGTTCACTGCCATATCACTGGCTGAGTTTCGAAACGCAGTTGCGACCGAAACACCATTGACCAGCACGGTGATGGTAACAGCACTGTCTACTTGTTGGGCGGATGTAATGGGTGCCGCGCCAACATTGTCTCGGGTATAAGAGACCGCTGAGCCCACATTGGAATAAATAGTCGCACCTGCTACAGGGGCATCAATGGATGTTGTTGTTACATCCTGGGCTGAAGCCACTCCGATGCACATTACGCCAACAACTGCGCCAATCAATGATTGAGTAAAATTTTTCATAATTCGGTGTTAAGGGATTCATAAATTGTTGTTTTAAATATCCCCTAAATACTGGTCATTTAACACCTTCAATTAGAAAGCGGTCGACCTAAACAAGAAAACGGCAAGCTGATATCGTAACGGAAATTTGGGCACAAAAAAAAGCCCCTTCCGATAGGAAGAGGCTTTTAAAATTGATTGTTGTTTTACCTATTGGCTAACAACAAATTTCTTGCGGGCAATCATTTGACCGTCAGTGTAAACACCCAAGATGTAAACACCTTTAGCAACATCATTCAGGTTCATGTAGTTTACTGAAGAAGTTTGACCGCTGAAGTTAACAACATCAGCAGCTACCTGCTGACCTGCAGTGTTCATAACAACAAACTTAGCTTCTTTCAAGTCACCAGTGTTTGACATGTTAACAGTCAATTGACCATCGTAGAAGAAAGCGTTACTAACAGCAACAGAAGTTTCTTCGATACCAACTGGCCATGTGCCTGGATCTGGCTCATTAACAGTGATTTCAATACACAACTCATTGTTTGTAGCGTCTGGGTCACCAACCAATGTAGTACGGGCACAGAAATCGTAAGTGTCAGGAGTGTTAGGAACACCTGGGATGTTACCCAAAGAAGTTTCTTCGTAACTAATTGTTTCTCCAGCAACCCACACAACGTTGGTTGCAAGACCTACTGGTTTAATGTCTCCGTCAATTTCCCCTTCGAATGTGAAATTAAAACCGGGAGCAAGATCGACAGTGCTGAAGTTGGTGAATTCTACCTCATACGCGAAAATTAAGTCTCCTGGCTCGAAAGTAGTACTTGATGGAGCGGTAATTACATTACTTACAACACCAAGGTCTATTGGTAATGGGTCACTTTCATAATTAATAGAATGACAAATTGTATCATTTGTCTTATTAGTATCAAGGTTGAAGCCAGTAACAACACAGAAATCAACTGCTCCAGTTGTCAATCCAAGTGTACTCCAATCAGGTAAAGCAGCAGTCGCAAATCCAATAGGTTCGGGCGTATTTATTGGCAAATCAGTACCAGAGTTTCTGAATACCGTACCAGCAACAATTCCATCTACTAATACCGTAATGGTAATAGCGCTATCTGTTTGTTGTGCAATAGTGATGGTGTTGGGACCAAGGTTTTCTCTGGTGTAAGAGATCGCTGTGCCAACGTTTGAATAAACCGTAGCGCCTGCGAGAGGTGCATCGATTGAGGTGGTCGTTACATCCTGTGCGGAAGCCGTACCAAAGCTCATTAAGCCAATAGTGGCAGCAATTAAAGAATAAGTAAAGTTTTTCATAAGCCTGAGTTTAATTAAATCAAATTTTGATAATGCAATTTTAATCAATTTATTGCAATAATGTTGGTTTGATAGGGGGCAATAAAGGTTGATTTTAGTTAATTGATTAGGGTTTATTGAAATCTAATAGGAGAACCCATTTAAATTGATGAAATGGATTCTCCTAACCAGACGGTAATACTGTTTTTTAGGTTGCTCGAAAAAATATTATTTAACGATCATCTTTTTAGTGATCGTTTGATTCCCAGCTTCAAGTGTATAGAAATAAATACCACTTTGTAAAGTCTTGCTGTCAAGGAACATATCATAAACTCCTGAAGGCTGCTCTCCTTGGTTGATAACCATTACCTTTCGGCCTGTCATGTCTATCACTTCCAGGGAAACATCAGCGGTTTCAGCGAGTTGGTAAGTGATACGTGTTTGACCATTGAAAGGGTTGGGGTAGTTTTGGGAAACGGTCAATCCTTCGCCTTCCAATTCGTTTACGCCAGTAACATACTGAGCAATTGGAAATATGGCCAAGGCAATGTCCAAACCATACTCATCTGGGAAGCTGCTAAAACCCGTAGTCAATTGACTTCTGGTGTAAGTGTGGGTGGCAGCATTGCTAAATTGCCCGTCTCCAGTGCCCCACAAGCCAAGAACCTGACCGGCAGTAGTGTTAAATGTTTTCATCCAAAGACCCACCCAGAAAGTTTGGTTTCCTGGAATGTAGTAAGGATTGTCAAACGTTACTTCCAGATTGTATTCTGCATCAGAACCAGCAATGGCAGTCGATGTAGCGGCAATTTCAGAATGGAAAACAAGTTTTTCCTCTACCAGAGCACCAGGAAGACCATTGTCATCTTCGTAAAGAGCAACCCAGAAAGAGTCAACAGTAGTAGAGTGTCCAGCAAAATCCATGCGCACTCCGGTAATTTGACCATAACTGTCAACACCATTGGCCTTGTCAAATTTTTGAACTTTAACTGGGTGAACATCTGTTCCCATACCAGTCACATAGCGGTCGGTCGTCCCTGTACTAAAATGCTCAGTCTTTGTGGCACCGTCAAAATGCTTTGTAATGTAGTCTTGAGCGGTCAACGAACCAGCGGTCAAAACAATAAGCGCAAGCGTGTATAGTTTTTTCATAGAAATGATTTGTGAGGATTATTAAATGTGCTGTTGGTTAATGAAACTTTAAAGCAAGCATCACAAATATAAAATATTATTTACATCCTTTTTCTTATGAAATGCCTGGTAATGAGGGGATTTGATTCTCTTGTAGACGAAGGTTGAATTATCGTCCACGAATAGCTGATTGTGATAGATTAATCACGAAGAAAGGTCTGTTCCGCAGTGCTTGCAATAATTGGCATCATCGTCATGATCGGTGCTCTTGCATCCAGGACACTGATGATTGCCGTTTTTTTTGGGAAGGTGCTGGGCCACCTCAGCTCCGATAATCCCTGTAGGGACCGCGATAACACCATAACCAAGTATCATCAGCACAGAGGCAAGGGCTTGTCCCAGGACGGTGTGTGGAGCAATGTCTCCAAAACCGACAGTTGTTAAGGTGACAATGGCCCAATAAATTCCACGGGGAATGCTGGTATAGCCATGTTCGGGACCTTCGATAATGTACATCATCGATCCGGTAATAACAGCTACTGCCAATACGGTAATTAGAAATACCGTGATTTTGTATCGGCTTGCCATCACTGCTTCACCCAGCACTTTAGCTTCTCCGATAAACCGCACCAATTTTAGGATTCTGAAAACCCGCAACAGTCGAAATGTCCGAATGGTCAGCAGGTATTGCGGCCCCAAAATAAACAGGCTCAAAAAAGTTGGTATTATCGACAGTAAATCAACCAGTCCAAAAAAGCTGAAAATATACTTGAACGGCTTGTCGCTGGAAATGAGGCGAGCAATGTATTCCATGGAGAATACGATGGTAAAAATCCATTCAATTGTTCTCAGTAAAGTGCCATGGTTTTCCTCTATGCTGCCCACACTTTCCAGCATGACCGCAATTACACTCAAAAGTATGGCGATTAGCAGTACAATGTCAAATGTGCGTCCCCAAAAGGTGTCTGTACCGAATATGATGATGCGCATTTGCTGCACCCACATCGGCTTTTCACTCATTTTGTCGTTCTGCTGATCAGGCATGGTACTCTAGTTACTTTTTGTTTTGGGGTGCTCAGGCATAAAGGCGTACTGGAGAATATTGGTACCCATTTGCAACGCCTTCTTTCTGGTGTCATCCGAATCTTTGTGGATAGATTGATCTTCCCAACCATCTCCAAGATCGCTTTCGAAGCTGTAAAAACAAACCATTCGGCCTTCATACAAAAGGGCATAGCCTTGTGGTCGACCACCATCGTGCTCATGCACTTTTGGCAGGCCTTGATTAAAATCGTATTTCTGGTGGTAAATGGGGTGCGAAAAAGGCAATTCCACAAATTCCAATTCGGGAAAAACCCGTTTCATTTGAGGGCGAATAAACCTATCCAGACCGTAGTTGTCGTCAATGTGTAAGAAGCCTCCTCCAACGAGGTACTTTCTTAAATTATCTACCTCCTCTGCCGAAAAAATAACATTTCCATGCCCGGTAAGGTGCACAAAGGGGTAGGCAAAAATCTCGGGACTCCCCACCTCAACAATGCCTTGTTCGGCACTGATGTTGGTCCCAATGTTTTTATTGGCAAATTCAATGAGGTTGGGCAAAGATGTTTCAAGGTTGGCGTACCAATCTCCTCCTCCATTGTATTTTATTAAAGCGATTTGGTAGCTTGGGCCGGGCTTAAATGCACCAAGCAGGAGTAGGGCCAAAGCCAAAAAAAAGTATCGTTTCATCGGTTCAGAATATTAACTGAGTGGCAGGCGACAACTGCTGCTGTCTCCGTTCTTAAACGACTAGAGCCGAGGCTTATTGGAGCAAACCCTGCATTTTGAGCCATTTGAACTTCTTTGATAGAAAAATCTCCTTCCGGACCAATCAAGATAACCCAATTTTCATGTGGGTGGGAAACTTCGCTGATGTCGGTTTTCGCAGAATCAATGCAATGGGCAACCAGCTTCTGAGCGTCTGTTGCGAATTGGAAATTTAGGAAATCCCCGACACTTATCAAATCGTTCAACTCAGGGCAGAAGGCTTGTTGCGATTGCTTCATCGCGGCCACAATTATTTTTTGCAACCGCTCTTTTTTTAGCACCCTTCTCTCCGAATGCTCACTGATAATGGGGGTGATGCTGTCCACACCAATTTCAGTTACCTTTTCTAAAAACCATTCAAACCGATTGAGGTTCTTGGTGGGGGCGACCGCCAGGTGCAGATGAAAAGATCGATTTTTGGCCTGGGCAATCGTTTCCAGCACATGGAGCAAGCACTTTTTGCCGGTGAAGCTGGCTATGCGTGCCTTCATCAAATGTCCCTTGCCATCGGTTAATGTTACGACATCTCCCACTTCCAGTCGAAGCACCTTTTGAGCATGACGTGACTCTTCCTCATTTAGTATGTAGGTATCACCGGCAATATCAGGAGCATAAAAAATCGACATGGGCCAAAATTAAAAAACCTTCTCTCATCAGAAAGAAGGTTTTTTATTATTGAGTTTGAATGAAGTATTATGCGCCTACCGATATTCTGGGTGCGGCCGCCATAATTTCTTCAGAGGCGTAAGATGAAAATTGATCGAAGTTTTTGACAAAAGCTTCTGCCAATTCGGCTGTTTTAGCATCGTATGCTTCTGTATCGTCCCATGTGTTTCGTGGGGACAAAATTTCTGTTGGAACGTCTGGACAGCTTACCGGCATTTGCAGACCAAAAACATTGTGCTCCTGGAATTCAACATTGTCCAATTTTCCTGTCAGAGCAGCAGTAATCATGGCACGGGTATAACGCAATTTAATTCGCTCTCCAACACCATATACTCCGCCAGACCATCCTGTGTTGATCAGCCAAACGTTGACACCTTGTTTTTCCATTTTATCGCCCAGCATCTCTGCATATTTGGTCGGGTGTAAAGGAAGGAATGGCGCTCCAAAGCAGGCAGAAAAAGTAACTTGAGGTTCAGTCACTCCAGCTTCCGTTCCGGCAACCTTGGCCGTGTATCCAGAAATGAAATGGTACATAGCCTGTCCAGCACTTAAACGGGAGATAGGAGGCAGTACGCCAAAGGCATCAGCAGTTAGGAAAAAGATATTCTTAGGAAGAGGTCCTATAGAAGGATCTGCAACGTTGTCAATATGATCAAGGGGGTAACTAACCCTGGTATTCTCAGTCTTGGAACAGTTGGTGTAGTCAACCTTGGTAGTTCCTTCGTGCAGTTCGATGTTTTCTAACAGCGCCCCAAACTTGATGGCATTGAAAATTTGAGGTTCCTTTTCTTCAGTTAAGTCGATGCATTTTGCATAGCAACCGCCTTCGAAATTGAATACAGAATTATCGGTCCAACCATGCTCATCATCACCGATCAACCTGCGTGCAGGGTCAGCGGAAAGGGTTGTTTTACCCGTGCCAGACAATCCAAAGAAAATGGCAGTGTCATTGTCTTTACCAATGTTTGCAGAGCAATGCATGGAAAGTACACCTCGTTCTTGTGGCAATACATAATTCAATACAGAGAAAATGCCTTTTTTAATCTCACCGGTGTAACCAGTACCTCCAATAAGGATGATTTTTTTAGTGAAGTTAATGATGGCAAAATTGTGTTGCCTGGTTCCATCCAGTTCAGGATCGGCTTTGAAACCAGGAGCACAGACGATGGACCACTCGGGGTCAAAAGAAGAAATTTCTTCTTTGGTAGGTCGCAAGAACATGTTGTAAGCAAACATGTTGGACCAGGGAAGCTCAGTTACTACGCGCAAGTTCAAACGGTAATTGTCGTCTGCACAAGCATAGGCGTCTCTTACATATACTTCTTTGCCGCCCAGGTAAGCTGTAACACGGTTGTAAATAGATTCAAATTTATCAGCTTCAAACTCTTTGTTGACATCACCCCACCATACAGTGTCTCGGGTTTTGTCGTCCAAGACGATGAATCGATCCTTTGGGGAGCGGCCTGTAAATTCGCCAGTATCAACAGCCAGTGCACCACTTTCAGTTAATATCCCCTCTCCCATAATAATAGACTCTTCCACTAATTCGGCAGGGTCTAAATTCCAGTGCGCTGCTGCAACATTTCCTAATCCAAGATTGGTAATAGTTGCGCCCTTTGCTCGGAAACCAAATTCATTCATAAAATATACTTTGATGAAACTAAGTGTTTATATCCTCCAGAGTATCTGAAAAAAGAAAAACAAAGTACAGGATTTTTGAGAAAATAACCATGTTAAAAGTGCTTTTTTTATAAACATCAACAGGCCGTTATTATTGCTGATTAGCGCTTTTTTTTGATTTTTTTCAACAGTGCTTTTCGCTGTTTCCGGGCCAGTTAAGCGCGCTTCAAAGCCCCAATGGTGATAGTCACCCAGCCAGCTATTAACAACATTCCACCCAGGGGCGTGACCGGTCCTAACCAGCCAATTCCTTCCAGTCCGGTTACTGCCCTTGTCGACAACAAATAGATCGACCCCGAAAATAGCAAGATTCCTGCAACGAACAGGTAACCAGCCACTTTGAACAAGCGTTTGGTCGGAGGTGAGGGGAGTAATGCCACTATAAGAATGGCCAAAGTGTGAAATAAATGGTAGTTAACTGCGGTTTCAAAACTGTCCAATTGATCGGGTCCAAGTGGTCCTTTCAGAGCATGGGCTCCAAGGGCTCCTAACGCTACTCCAACAGTTCCGGAGAGACCGGCAAAAGCAATTAATTTTCGGTGCATAATTCAGCTTGAAAATAGTTGTCTATCCTTTGTTGACAAAACAAACTTAGCAATTTTCTATTGCTCTTGTAAAAGCATAATTTAGCCCGTCAAATATTAGACGGTATGAAAAAGATATTTTTGATTGGAGCAGGGAGATCAACATCAGCATTGATACAATATTTGTTGAAAAATGCTGCGGAGCAAGATTGGCAAATTACCATCGGAGATCGCGATTTGGAGTTGGCGCAATCGAAAGTTGGGACGAGTGCCCGGGCACAAGCCATTCACTTTGATGTCAACAACGAAATGCAACGACTTAATGAGATCAGCAAAGCAGATTTGGTTATTTCTATGTTGCCTGCGCGCATGCATCTTTCGGTAGCGAAAGAATGTGTAGGATTAGGGAAACACATGGTTACCGCCTCCTACATTTCCGATGAAATGAGGGCTTTGCAGGAAGATGCAGAGAAGGCAGGGGTAGTAATGATGAATGAAATTGGTTTAGATCCAGGTATTGATCATATGTCAGCCATGAAGGTCTTGGATGAAATCAAAGAAGCTGGCGGCGAAATGCTTCAATTCGAGTCTTTTGCCGGTGGGTTGGTCGCTCCGGAGAGTGATGACAATCCGTGGAATTATAAATTCACCTGGAATCCTCGCAACGTGGTGTTGGCTGGAAGTTCTGGCGCTGTTAAATTTAAGCAGGAAGGCAGGTACAAGTACATACCTTATAGCAAGGTGTTTAGACGTACAGAATTCATAGAGATTGACAGTTATGGTACTTTTGAAGGATACGCCAACCGCGATTCTTTGACCTACCGCGAGGTTTATGGGCTGAATGACGTGCCCACCATTTACAGAGGTACTTTGCGGAGACCTGGTTTTTGCAAAGCTTGGGATGTTTTTGTTCACATTGGAGTCACAGACGATACCTATATCCTTGAAGGGACGGAAGACATGACTTATCGCCAGTTTATGAATTCTTTTCTGGCGTACAATCCAAGCGATTCTGTGGAGCTTAAGCTGATGCACTATATGCGGTTGGAGCAAGGTTCTGAAGTGATGGAAAAGCTAAAGTGGCTCGGTGTTTTCGAAGACACGAAAATCGGGTTAAAAGATGTTACGCCAGCCCAGGTCCTGCAGCATATTCTCGAAAAGAAATGGACCATGTCGCCTGACGATAAAGACATGATTGTGATGTACCACAAATTCGGGTACCGCCTCAATGGTGAAAGCAAGCAGCGCGTCTCATCCATGGTGGTGAAAGGAGATGATTCCATTTATACTGCTATGGCGAAAACAGTTGGTTTGCCCGTTGGAATTGCCACCAAAATGATCTTAAATGGGACTATTTCTTCACCTGGAGTGATGATGCCGATAAGCAAGGAAATTTATGGCCCTGTTTTAGAGGAATTGGAGTCTTATGGCATTGCTTTCCAGGAGAAAGAAACCGCCTATCAAGGTTACTAAATCATTTACAAGTAAAATTCGTCCGTCAGTTTCAGGTATTCTGAAGAATATTCACTGCCTTCCTTTTGCATGATGGAAAGTTCGTATTCGATTTGGGGGGTAGGCTGTTTTCCAAATTGAAGCAGTAGCCGCTTTGAGGGGAGGTCGGGTCGGGTTCGTACCACCGTCTTTCTTTGAAGGGAAAGGCCTTCCTTGATTGCCAGTTTTGAAAATTGCTCCCCTTCAGCTGTCGGCAGGATAATGCTGAGATGTCCGTTTCTTGAAAGCAACTGGATGGCTCTGTCGATCAAAAAGCGATGTCCAGATGAATCGGCATGGCGTGCTGCACGAACATTTTGATTGTTTGCTGGCACTGAATTCAAAAAGTAGGGAGGGTTGGAAATAATGCGATCGAACACCTCGCTTTTGTTTGCGAAATGAGCATTGACATCTGCCCGAATTAGTTGTAGGCGATCTTTCCAGGGCGAATGTTCAAAGTTGAATGCTGCATTTTGTGCGGCTTCTTCATTGAATTCGATCGCCTGAATGGATGCTGTGGTGCGCTGTGCCAGCATCAATGCCAACAAGCCTGTGCCAGTTCCAATGTCTAAAATTTTTCGAGCGCTCGCTGTTTCGGTCCAGGCTCCGAGTAGGATGCTATCAGTCCCTACCTTGAAAGGGGCGTGCCGTTGTTGAATGCAAAACTGTTTGAACCGGAAGGTATCGGAGGCCATTACATTTCCAGAAAGAGATCAATTAATCCTTCCGGTGCATCGACTAAAATGAGGCTATTTTTTCTGTCCACCTTTTGAATGATTGAATCAGATATTGGTAGCAATATTTCGTGGTCATCTTTTTTGACCACCATGATGGTCTGAGCAGTTTGCTCAATAAAAGATTCTACCTTTCCGATGCTGCCCTTTTCGGCATCCGTTACATCGTATCCAATAACCTCGTGGAAGTAAAATTTGTTGCCTTCCAGTTTAGGTAAGGCTGTTAGAGGAAGATAAAGTGATTTGCCAATCAGTGGTTGAACCTTTTCAAAGGAATCTATACCATCAAGACGCACAATCGCTTTGCCCTTGTCCCGAACTTGAATTCGTGAGATAAAAAATGGAACGAGTTGGTTGTTGATTTCAACAAATACCGCATCAAGTCCCACATAGTTTTCGGGAATGTCCGAGTCTAAGAAGAATACCAATTCTCCCCCAAGGGCATGGGGCTTTGTGATATAGCCGAGCAAAAAACACTGTTTCTTGTCCATCGACTAAAGAAAGTTAGAATGGGATAATTGCAAGAAGAAGGATTAAGCCTCTTTCTTGTCGTCAGCTTTAGGAGCAGCTTCTTCTTTTGCTTCAGGAGTAGCTTCTTCTTTTGCTTCAGGAGCAGCTTCTTCTTTTGCTTCAGGAGTAGCTTCTTCTTTTGCTTCGGGAGTAGCTTCTTCTTTTACTTCAGGAGTAGCTTCTTCTTTTACTTCAGGAGTAGCTTCTTCTTTTGCTTCAGGAGTAGCTTTTTCTTTTGCTTCAGGAGCAACTTCTTCTTTTGCCTCAGGAGTAGCTTTTTCTTTTGCTTCAGGAGCAGCTTCTTCTTTTACTTCAGGAGCAACTTCTTCTTTTGCTTCAGGAGCAGCTTCTTCTGCCACTTCAGGAGCCGCTTCTTCAGTTGCTTCGCCAGATAATTCAGATTGCTTGGCTAAAATTTCTTGGGCACGTGCCTCACGAATTTTCGTTTCTTCGGCTAAACGTAATTTATCTGCTTCGTCTTGGGCTTTTCCGAGCGTATCAACTTTAGCCTGAACTTTGCCTTCTTTCTCAGAAAGCCATTTGTCGTACTTCGCGTCAGCTTGAGCTTGCGTCAAAGCGCCTTTGATGACACCTCTATTTAGGTGATTTCTGTACAATACACCTTTATAAGATAGCATAGCACGCATCGTATCGGAAGGTTGAGCTCCAGTACCTACCCAATGAAGTGCTCTTTCGAAATCGAGGTCAATAGTCGCAGGGTTCGTGTTAGGATTGTAAATGCCGATTTTTTCGATAAATCGACCATCGCGTTTGGCGCGGCTATCAGCAATTACAATGTGGAAAAATGGTTTTCCTTTTTTTCCGTGGCGTTGGAGTCTAATACGAGTTGACATGTTTAATCTGTTTAAGTTGCGAAAACTAGGTTCAATTATTTTGGGCGGCAAATATCAGACTATTATTTCAGAATAAAAAGAGATTTTCCTCACTTTAATTTGTGGACGTTGAATTGCCGAATTTTAAGAAAGATAAACTGTTCGCTAATGCGATTCAATTTACGAATCTTCAGTCATCATATGCATTCATCGCATGTTGATAAAAATGAAATTTCACTTCTTTTTTTAGTCTATTGGTTTTGTTCTTTTGAAGAATAAATTAGGTTATTCGTCTTAATATTTTTTGGTTTCAGCGGTACAATATTGATTTTCCCTAAATTGTGCTCCCTTTTAAAGGTATTTTTTAACAAAAGAATGTGAATGAGTGCCCAACCCACACCTTCATTCTTACGTTTATCTAACCGCGCAAGCTATGTTTGCGCTTCTTTGTGTTTAGAAACCAGCATGATAGGCGATAGTTCCACCCTGACCTTAAAAGGCTGCTCCGGCAACCTCGGGAGAGATTTATCCATTCGTGAATCAACCATTTTGGAAGCAAAAAGCCTAATTGAGGCGGATTTAATTTATTTCATATGAGAAATATTTACAAGAACTTTTTACAAGTTTTCGTTGCCGTATTTATGCTCGGCACTTTTGGTCTGACAAGCAGCAATGCTTTGGCCCAGTGCGGTACAACGGTAACTTCCTTTCCGCATTTAACCGATCTGGAAAATGGTACCATTGGTGATTGGACACAATCGACCAGCGATGATTTTGATTGGACTGTATTGACTGGCAGCACTCCCAGTGGCAATACAGGGCCAGCCAGTGCCAACCAGGGATCAAGTTATGTTTATACCGAAGCTACTGGACAGGGTGCTGGCGATATCGCCATTCTGGAAAGTCCTTGCTACACGTTTGCGGCAGGTACAGCGCCCTACATTACTTTCGATTTGCACATGTTTGCCAACGCGGGAAATGCTTCCATGGGAGACCTTTATTTGGAGGTCAATACAAATCCTACCGGTGTTGCCTCATTGGATACGGTGTTAACGATACTTGGAGATCAGGGAAACAGTTGGCAAAGCCAGGTGGCAGACCTTTCTGTTTATGCAGGTTCTACAGTTAAGCTTCAATTTAGAGGTGTTAGGGGAACGGGGTTCAATGCTTTTCAAGGAGATAGGGCATTGGATGCCATTTTTGTTACTGACGGATTGGAAGCAACCAACGTTTCTTGCGCTGGAGGCAACGATGGTCAGATTACAACCAATGTTCAATTTGGTACATCACCTTATACTTTTTTGTGGTCCACTGGCGCAACGACAGCTACCATTGCCGGTTTGGTTGCCGGAACTTACACGGTAACTGTTACTGATTTTGCACTTGCCACACGCACCATGTCTGCAACGCTAACGGAGCCTGCTACTCCAACACCGAGTGCGATTACCTCTTCAAATCCATCTTATTGTGAAGGTACAGGTTCATCAACTTTGGGTTTATCTGCGCCAATTCCAGATGACTCTTTTAATGGAAACTCAGGTGTATTTGCTGCTACTACAACTGGTGGTGACTTGACATTTGACATCTTTAATACACCTTCCACTCCAACTGGAACGGCAACCATTACTGCCTATTACAGAGGAGATTTGGATGATCCAGGCCAAAACGAGTTTGTTGACTTCTTCTCCGAAAATGGCTCATTGATAGGAACCTCTGCAGCCTCCACTCTTGGGCAATGTGCTGCTAATTTCGATTCTGTCAGTTTCACTGTTCCAATTGATTCGATTGCCAATTGGGCTTCAGATGGAGTCATTACCATCGAGGGGCAAGGTGCTGCCGGAATTACCGCCAATGCGGGCGGTTGTGGCGGAACTGCCTGGCGTGGTTACTTAATTATTAAATATGACTACAGCAATTACAAGAACTACTGGTTTGAAAATGTTTGTGATTCGGTCGTGTCAAATGCTATTGATTCAGGTATTACTACAACGGTTTCTCCAAATACCACCACCACCTATTTCGCTCGGTTTTATGATACTTCTTGTGATATTTGGAGTTCATGCGTAAGCTCAACAGTTACAGTTAATCCAACACCAACTGTTACAGTTTCTCCTTCTTCACTAACCATTTGTACAGGTAACTCACAATTATTAACTGCTTCTGGTGCTAGCACCTATGCTTGGTCTCCAGCTACCGGATTGAGCAGTGCAACAGGCACATCTGTAACGGCTACACCAACTGTTAGTACTGTCTATCAGGTTATTGGAACAGATGCAAGTGGATGTATTGACACAACTACTGTTACTGTTACTGTAGTGCCAGGAATCACCGCTTCAATTATAGGTGTGTCCAACGTTTCATGTAATGGAGGCAATGATGGAACCGCCACCGGGGTGGGGGTTGGTGGAACTTCACCTTACACTTTTCTTTGGTCGAATGGGCAAACGACAGCTACGGCTTCTGCGCTGGCTGCCGGTACTTATACCGTAACCGTAACCGATAATATTGGATGCTCCGATGTGACTTTAACCTCCATCACTGAGCCGAATGCACTGACAATTAATGTTAGTGGAACCAGTGTTAATTGTTTTGGCACAAATACAGGGTTTGTCTCTGCTACGGTAGGTGGAGGAACTCCAGGATACAGTTTCCTTTGGTCGAATGGCAATACCAATTCAACAGCCACAAACTTGGTTGCTGGAACGTATACCGTGACAGTAACTGATGCGAATGGTTGTACGATTTCTGGTTCAACAACACTTACTCAACCATCAACACCGTTGGTTGCTACAATTGGTTCTTCAACAAACGTTTCCTGTAATGGTGGTAACGATGGAACTGCCACCGTAACTGGGGCTGGAGGTACACCTGGTTACACTTATTTCTGGTCAAATGGTAATACCACTCCCACAGCCACTAGTCTTTCTGCGTTCATTATATACAGTGTTACAGTAACCGATGCCAATAGTTGTACCTCTGTGACTTCCGCTTTCCTTATTCAACCATTTACTCCTTTGTTTGCAACGGTTGCTAAAAACAACGATGTGTCTTGTAATGGAGGCAATGATGGATCGGGCACAGTTTCAGCAAGTGGAGGAACCCCAGGTTATACTTATCTCTGGCCAAGTGGTGAAACCAGTGCAACTGCCACTCAATTAACTGCTGGCGTTCAGTGTGTAACTGTAACCGATGCTAATAGCTGTACTGATACATTTTGCATTACTGTAACTGAGCCACCAGCTATTGTGGTTAGTAACACTGTGGTCAATGTTTCTTGTAATGGTGGTAATGACGGTTCAATATCAGTTTCCGCAACTGGAGGAGTATCTCCCTATTCTTTCCTTTGGAGCAACGGCTCAACCAGTACCACAGTTTCTTCTTTAACTGCAGGAACCTATACAGTAACAGTTACTGATAATAATACGTGTACTCAGTTGGAGTCTTACACTGTTACTGAGCCAACACCTTTATTGGTCTCAACCTCTTCAACGAATGTTAGTTGTAATGGAGGCATTGATGGAACAGCATCAGTTTCTGCCTCAGGAGGAACTACACCATATACCTTCCTTTGGTCTACTGGTAGTATATCTACTTCTTTGACTAGTTTGGCTGCGGGTACCTATACGGTTACTGTTTCTGATGCCAATGCCTGTACAAATACATCACAGGTTACTATAACTGAGCCGACTGCGGTTGTTGCGACAGCCACGGCAAACAATAATGTCAGTTGCTTTGGAGGGAACGATGGATCAGCTACGGCTAGCGCAAGTGGCGGAACTCCTGGTTATACTTTTGTATGGTCCAATGGTGCTTCTACTGCTACTGCAACTGGACTTGCTGCCGGTACTTATACGGTAACAGCTACAGATGCAAACGCTTGTACCGATGCAGAGACAGTTACAATTACTGAACCAGCAACTGCCGTCTCAGCAGCAATTCTAACAAGTACCAATGTAAGTTGCAACGGAGGGACTGATGGAACAGCGTCTGCCGCAGCCAGTGGTGGTACCCCAGGATACACTTTCCTATGGTCTAATGCCGCAACAACTTCCAACATTGCCAGCCTAGCTGCTGGAACATATACCGTAACCGTAACAGACGCCAACGGTTGTACCGATACTGAATCAGTGACTATTACCGAACCAGTAGTTTTAACTGCCGCTATTCTGACCAGCACCAATGTAAGTTGTAACGGAGGAAACGATGGAACAGCTTCTGTAGCTGCTTCAGGCGGTACACCAACTTATGGATTTACTTGGTCTACTGGCGCTACCACTTCTAGTATAAGTGGTCTTGCCGCAGGAAACTATACGGTGACAGTCACCGATGCCAATGGTTGTACTGATGCAGAATCTTTGATTATTACAGAGCCAACCTCATTGGCGGCAAATACAAGTGTGGCAGCTCCTATATCATGTAATGGAGCGAGTAATGGTTCAGTCTCGGCTTCAGGTTCAGGAGGAACTCCTTCCTACTCCTTCTTGTGGTCTAATGGCGGAAGTACCGCAATCATTTCAGGATTGGCTGCCGGAACATATACTGTTACAGTAACTGACGCAAATGGATGTACTGCAACTGGTGTTGCCACGTTAGGACAACCAACTGCAGTTGTAGCTTCAGCGACAGTAGATAATAATGTCAGTTGCTTTGGCGGAACAGATGGTTCTGCTACGGCCAGTTCTACTGGAGGTACCCCAGGATATACATTTACATGGTCCAATGGAGCTACTACAGCAACCGCCTCAGGTCTTGCCGCTGGCACTTACACCGTAACGGCAACAGACGCTAATGGTTGTACTGATACCGAATCAGTGACCATCACAGAACCAGCAACTGGAGTAACTGCTGCCATCTTAACCAGCACGAATGTAAGTTGCAACGGAGCCTCTGATGGAACAGCATCTGCTGCAGCGAGTGGAGGTACCCCAGGATACACATTCTTATGGTCCAATGCTGCAACAACGTCCAACATTGCCAGCCTTGCCGCTGGAACATATACTGTAACAGTGACAGACGCCAACGGTTGTACCGATACCGAATCAGTGACTATTACAGAACCAGTAGTTTTAACTGCAGCAATTCTGACCAGTACCAATGTAAGTTGTAACGGAGGAAACGATGGAACAGCTTCAGCGGCTGCTTCAGGTGGCACACCAACTTATGGGTTTGCCTGGTCAACCGGAGCCACCACTTCCAGTGTTAGTGGATTGGCTGCTGGAACTTACACGGTCACTGTGACGGATGCCAACGGCTGTACCGATGATGAATCAGTCACGATTACCGAACCAACAGCAGTAGTTGCTGCAATCAATGTAGATAACAATGTAAGCTGTAACGGAGGAAATGATGGTGGATTAACAGCATCAGCTACGGGAGGAACGCCTACTTACACTTTCTTGTGGTCCAATGGAGCTAATACCGCAACCATTTCAAGTTTGGCTGCCGGTACTTATACAGTAACCGCAACTGATGCAAACGGCTGTACCGATACAGAGGTATCTACTATTACAGAACCAACTGCAGTTGTAGCTTCAGCGACAGTAGATAATAATGTCAGTTGCTTTGGCGGAACAGATGGTTCTGCTACGGCCAGTTCTACTGGAGGTACCCCAGGATATACATTTACATGGTCCAATGGAGCTACTACAGCAACCGCCTCAGGTCTTGCCGCTGGCACTTACACCGTAACGGCAACAGACGCTAATGGTTGTACTGATACCGAATCAGTGACCATCACAGAACCAGCAACTGGAGTAACTGCTGCCATCTTAACCAGCACGAATGTAAGTTGCAACGGAGCCTCTGATGGAACAGCATCTGCTGCAGCGAGTGGAGGTACCCCAGGATACACATTCTTATGGTCCAATGCTGCAACAACGTCCAACATTGCCAGCCTTGCCGCTGGAACATATACTGTAACAGTGACAGACGCCAACGGTTGTACCGATACCGAATCAGTGACTATTACAGAACCAGTAGTTTTAACTGCAGCAATTCTGACCAGTACCAATGTAAGTTGTAACGGAGGAAACGATGGAACAGCTTCAGCGGCTGCTTCAGGTGGCACACCAACTTATGGGTTTGCCTGGTCAACCGGAGCCACCACTTCCAGTGTTAGTGGATTGGCTGCTGGAACTTACACGGTCACTGTGACGGATGCCAACGGCTGTACCGATGATGAATCAGTCACGATTACCGAACCAACAGCAGTAGTTGCTGCAATCAATGTAGATAACAATGTAAGCTGTAACGGAGGAAATGATGGTGGATTAACAGCATCAGCTACGGGAGGAACGCCTACTTACACTTTCTTGTGGTCCAATGGAGCTAATACCGCAACCATTTCAAGTTTGGCTGCCGGTACTTATACAGTAACCGCAACTGATGCAAACGGCTGTACCGATACAGAGGTATCTACTATTACAGAACCAACTGCAGTTGTAGCTTCAGCGACAGTAGATAATAATGTCAGTTGCTTTGGCGGAACAGATGGTTCTGCTACGGCCAGTTCTACTGGAGGTACCCCAGGATATACATTTACATGGTCCAATGGAGCTACTACAGCAACCGCCTCAGGTCTTGCCGCTGGCACTTACACCGTAACGGCAACAGACGCTAATGGTTGTACTGATACCGAATCAGTGACCATCACAGAACCAGCAACTGGAGTAACTGCTGCCATCTTAACCAGCACGAATGTAAGTTGCAACGGAGCCTCTGATGGAACAGCATCTGCTGCAGCGAGTGGAGGTACCCCAGGATACACATTCTTATGGTCCAATGCTGCAACAACGTCCAACATTGCCAGCCTTGCCGCTGGAACATATACTGTAACAGTGACAGACGCCAACGGTTGTACCGATACCGAATCAGTGACTATTACAGAACCAGTAGTTTTAACTGCAGCAATTCTGACCAGTACCAATGTAAGTTGTAACGGAGGAAACGATGGAACAGCTTCAGCGGCTGCTTCAGGTGGCACACCAACTTATGGGTTTGCCTGGTCAACCGGAGCCACGACTTCCAGTGTTAGTGGATTGGCTGCTGGAACTTACACGGTCACTGTGACGGATGCCAACGGCTGTACCGATGATGAATCAGTCACGATTACCGAACCAACAGCAGTAGTTGCTGCAACAGTGGTTGATAGCAACGTAAGCTGTAGTGGATTGTCCGATGGTGGAGCAACAGCCTCTGCTACAGGTGGAACTCCAGGTTATACTTTCTTGTGGTCCAATTCCGCAACAACAGCTTCTATTACCGGTGTTGTTGCAGGTACTTATACTGTGACAACAACAGACGCCAATGGTTGTACCGATACCGAAACAGTAACCATTACCGAACCAGCTCCAATAGTTGCTTCAGCAGTAGTTGACAACAATGTAAGTTGTAACGCAGGAAACGATGGTTCAGCTACCGCTTCTGGTTCAGGTGGAACAACACCCTATAGCTTCTTGTGGTCAGATGCTCAAACAACAGCGACTGCAACTGGTCTTGCTGCTGGCACTTACACCGTGACTGTTACAGACGCTAACGGTTGTACCGATGATGCTTCTGTAACGATAACAGAACCAACCCCAGTTGTCGCTGCCATCTTAACCAGCACGAATGTAAGTTGCAACGGAGGAGCTGATGGAACAGCATCTGCTGCAGCCAGTGGAGGTACCCCAGGATACACATTCTTATGGTCCAATGCTGCAACAACGTCCAACATTGCCAGCCTTGCCGCTGGAACATATACTGTAACAGTGACAGACGCCAACGGTTGTACCGATACCGAATCAGTGACTATTACAGAACCAGTAGTTTTAACTGCAGCAATTCTGACCAGTACCAATGTAAGTTGTAACGGAGGAAACGATGGAACAGCTTCAGCGGCTGCTTCAGGTGGCACACCAACTTATGGGTTTGCCTGGTCAACCGGAGCCACGACTTCCAGTGTTAGTGGATTGGCTGCTGGAACTTACACGGTCACTGTGACGGATGCCAACGGCTGTACCGATGATGAATCAGTCACGATTACCGAACCAACAGCAGTAGTTGCTGCAACAGTGGTTGATAGCAACGTAAGCTGTAGTGGATTGTCCGATGGTGGAGCAACAGCCTCTGCTACAGGTGGAACTCCAGGTTATACTTTCTTGTGGTCCAATTCCGCAACAACAGCTTCTATTACCGGTGTTGTTGCAGGTACTTATACTGTGACAACAACAGACGCCAATGGTTGTACCGATACCGAAACAGTAACCATTACCGAACCAGCTCCAATAGTTGCTTCAGCAGTAGTTGACAACAATGTAAGTTGTAACGCAGGAAACGATGGTTCAGCTACCGCTTCTGGTTCAGGTGGAACAACACCCTATAGCTTCTTGTGGTCAGATGCTCAAACAACAGCGACTGCAACTGGTCTTGCTGCTGGCACTTACACCGTGACTGTTACAGACGCTAACGGTTGTACCGATGATGCTTCTGTAACGATAACAGAACCAACCCCAGTTGTCGCTGCCATCTTAACCAGCACGAATGTAAGTTGCAACGGAGGAGCTGATGGAACAGCATCTGCTGCAGCCAGTGGAGGTACCCCAGGATACACATTCTTATGGTCCAATGCTGCAACAACGTCCAACATTGCCAGCCTTGCCGCTGGAACATATACTGTAACAGTGACAGACGCCAACGGTTGTACCGATACCGAAT